>Ga0160423_10000903_pt1 | contig 24719 bp, 18 predicted proteins | sample CRUFie14St8metaG_FD_108191 | JGI IMG/M metagenome (GOLD analysis project Ga0160423, IMG submission 108191) | Marine microbial communities from the Costa Rica Dome - CRUD Field 142mm St8 metaG | ecosystem: Environmental > Aquatic > Marine > Oceanic > Photic zone | place: Costa Rica: the Eastern...
AAGACGAGAATAAAACACTTACAGAAAAGCACATTGATAAAGTAATGGACAAGCTGATGAAAGCCTTTCAGGAGAAAGCTGGGGCAGAAATTAGAATGTAATTGCATTTTCATATATTTGACAATCGAGAAAATAAACTAAATACCTAGATAAAATGAAAAAAGTTGCCTTATTTTTTGCAACAGTATGTTTATGGGGACTTGCCCAAGCACAGGAAAGTGTAATTAAAATTAGTGGCGGAGATGCCGCTTTTGGCAATTACGAAATTTCTTACGAACGCACTTTTAATGAAGGGATGAACAATATAAAATCATCTGGTAAAATGCGTTCTCAAAAAGCTTGGCCTAACATTATGACTAAAGGATCTTTTCAATTTTCTTTTGGTTATATCCATAAAAAACATACACAAACATTCGGAAACGGACTGGTTGCTGCACTAGACACCAACTCTAATCACCAACCACTAAACGATGTAGGTGGACTACAAGTAATTGATGATGCTTCCTCTCATTCTATATCTAGAAATACTGTTTCTACAGTGTCAGGAATTGGATTTGAGGCAGAATACCGAAGCTATATTAAAACTTATAAACAAACCACTGGAGATGCTCCAAGAGGTTGGTACATTGCTCCATTTTTCAGATTCCAAACTACCACACTGGATTTTGATGACAATACATCCCAGGAAGTTAATTGGGCAATGAATAGATTAATGTATGGAGATGTTGAAGTTTTCAATAGCTATGTAGGTCCATGGGAAGGCGATGAAGCTACTGGAACACCGATCACATGGACGAATCCTAATATTGGAAACAGTACTATCTCTACATACGATATGCGCTGGCACGATGTTTCTTTCAAACAAAACGAAACCATACTAGCTGGAGGATTGGCAATTGGTCGTCAATGGTTAATTCAAGATAAATTTTCAATTGACTTACAGGTTGGTCCACAATACAAGCTAGTAACAAGAAGCGAGCGTGTATTTAACGGAAATGATACTTGGAATATAAACCAACAGGAAGACAATGTGAACAACTTAACATTTGATCCTGAGTTCTACTTCTTTAATAAATATGGCGATGTTTACGACTTTGATGGGGACGGAGCTGACAATGATGTTGCTAACGGCTATTATGGAATCGTAGACGAAAACGGAACCGCTGTTGTTATTAACGGAAAGGGCGATGATAGCACACTGGGTTATATGACTGGATTCTATAGAGACTTACCAGGCCTAACCGATTTTGCCAAACTCGACACTTATAGAATTAAGCTTCGTATAGGTTACGCTTTTTAATTTTAAGAAATCAGAATTATGAAAAAAATATTTATACCAATTATAGTTTTATTAGGACTTAGCGCCTGTCAAGATTGCAAAGACTGTACAGCGAACACGGATGTAACTCTTTTAGTAGAAACTTTCAACCCAAACACTACTTCATCTACATCTTATTCTCAAACAGGAATTTTCGTAGCTCCTACTGCAGGAACAACTGATTTACAAAGTCAGTTTTTACCAGTGGCTTATGGCGAATTTTGCGGATCAGAATTAAGCGAGTACGATGGTAAAAGTATAACAACTACTGTTACAATAGGAGACTCTGCTACTACATTGTACTCTTACACTTGGACAGAGCGATACGACTGTAAATAATAATTAAGTTTCAGACAAAGAAAAAGCCCTGTCATTTCAGGGCTTTTTCTTTGTAAACGTGAATATCTCTTCTTATTCGTCAGAGTTGGAGAAATCTGTTCTCACACCATCCTTAAACGCTATGATGTGAGCCTCAGGATATCTAAGTGTAAGCCTCTTCAAATAAGCCTCTGCCTTCATGAAACTATCATAATTACCACATGTATACGAGAAGAAGTCTTCTCCTAAAGGAACTATTAGTAAATCTTCATGTAAGTAAATATCAATAGGTAATTGATACTCGTTAAATTCTCCCAACGCAATTCTAAAAATAGCACCATCTAAAAATGACAAGTCTACACCTTCTTGCATTTCTCCTGTACGAACGAAACGCTTATATATCTGTGTTAATTCATCTTTATACTTTTCATGATTCCTAAATGACTTCTTAGCGGATTTCAAATCCTTTTGATCATTGTATAGAGCTACCTGGTTTTGATAAGCTATCAAGAAATATTTATCTAAATCCGAGCACATGTGTAAAAACTCTAAAGACTTTTCTTTTTTACCTAAGCCATGATACATCACAGCCATATTGTAAACAAAATCTCTTTCTTCATATATCTCTTTTGAAAGATCCTCTAATAATGGAATTACTTTTTTCTTGTTACGGTCATTAGGACTTCTAAAATAAGCCATTGCTAACTGAATCATACTATAATTTAAAGTAGCTTGTTTAACTTTTGCTTGAGTATACTTTTTTAATGATGATTTAAATGATTTTGAGGCTAAATCATATTCGCCATTATTGAATAAAGCTACCCCCTCTTCAAACGCTTCATGACCTTCTCTTATCTTTTTACGAGTTCGCTCGTCAAAAGCAACAATACTTTCATACTTCATTACAGACTTTTCATCTCCTTTAGCTACTAAACTTTCTGAAGTTGGAATAATCCCTTCTGGATGCACTTCTTTCTTTATCGGCTTTTGACTGCTATTTTTTTCTTTTTGTTTAGCAGAGACTAATTGCTGCTTACGCTCTTTTTCAGCAAACATTTCTTGAGCATTTGACAACTTAGACAAAGTCTTACTTGCTTTTTTAGGTTCATTTATGGTTTGATAAACTGCTGCTAAATTTCCATAAGCTTTAAAAAAGTATTTATCCATTTTAATAACAGATTCCAACAATTCTGCCGCTTGCTCTTCTTGATTAATAGTACTTTTTAAAATCGCAATATTGTAAGCCCAGATTTTTTCCTTATAAATAGCTTTTGTTATAAGCTCCATATATCGAGATACCTTTTTACGATCTCTTACTTCAGGAGACATGGCGTGAGCAATTGCCAACTGTATATTGGAAAAGTTTAAGGCGTCTTCATTAAATTTTGCTCTTTTGTAGTTTTTAAAAGCTGTTTTAAAAGATGCGATAGCTTCTTGTGACTTTCCTTGCTGCAAAAACTTCACACCTTCCTCATATGCCTTATCAGCAACTTTTAATTGCTCCAAAGCACGCTCACTTAAGTTTTTAGCTTTAGCGTATTGAGCTATTTTCTCTACATCTGAAATAATGATAACATCATTGATACTAATGCTTACAGATGGTTCTTCTACTATTGAAACATTTAAATTATTAGCTACTGTGTATTGACAGAAGCTCCCCAACAAAAGAATTAAAAGAAAAATCTTTTTCATGATAGATTCTAACTGAATATTTTGAAACGAAAATACGGTTTTTTTAATAATCAGATTATTGCTTGATAATCTTCTTAATGAAAGTATGGTTTTCTTTTAAGACTTGAAAAACATAGATCCCTTTTTTCAAGTGTGATACATCTATTTCAGAATAAGAAGAACACACACCCTTCATTAGTAATTTTCCTTGTGTATCAGTAATTCTCCAAGCAATCTCCGAATCACTTTCTATAAACAGATTATTTATAGTTGGTATTGGATATACTTTCCAACCTTGATAAAGCTCTTCTGTGAAGCTTATTAAAAAGTCATAACCAAGAGAGGTTCCCGAACATCCACTAGAATCAGTCACCTGCAACCAATAAGTGCCGCTTAAAGAAGGTGAATAGTGAAAATCCGTTTCGCCTGAAATAAAACCATTTGAATCAAACCACTGATAATTGAGGTAAGTAGAGTCGGTTTGTAAAATATCTCCATTTTGTGTGATAATTGGATAAACCGGTGGCGGTTGCTGTAAATCGTAAGAATAGTAATTAGAACAGCCCAAACTATCAGTTACCGTTAAGCTTATTAAACCATCACACAGAGAATCGTTTAGAAATCCTGAATCAAAATTAGACCATAAAAGTGTATAACTATTACTTCCAAAAATTGAAGCTTGTACATACCCATCACAAGATTCAAAACAGCTTGGCTCCTGTGCCTCAACAGAAATTGCTAAAGAATCGGGCTGCAATATCTCAAAAAGATAGGATTGTATACAACCTAAGCTGTCCTGCACGAATAAGCTATCCGTCCCTGCACTTAATCCAGTAAAACTTCCTAATGAAGAAAAACCGCTATTCCCCAATAAATACTGATAGTTAGGTGAACCTCCTGATAAAACATTAACAGTCAATTCACCATCATTAATACCATAACAGCTCGCATTAACAACCGACATAGATACCGCCATAGAATCAGGCTGTCTAACAACAAAAGTGTCTTCAAAAAAACATCCATTACTGTCGATAACTGATAATAAATAATGTTGTGCGCCTAAGTTTAAAAACATTCCTGTCAACTGCTGAAAACCTGAATCAAGGGCGTATAAAAAAGGAGGTGTTCCTCCATTAGCCTGCACTGAAATAAATCCATTTGTATCCCCAAAACATTGAACATCTACGATATTGGTAGATGAGAAAAACAAAGAATCAGGCTGTTCAATTGTAACACTTATAGAATCTTGACAATTGTTAGCATCAAGAACAGTAAAATCATATGAGCCCACATCTAAATTATTATAACTTGAACTACTTAAGAATGGGCCGGCATCAAGACTAAAAGAATAACTTGGAGTGCCGCCATTAACGTTTAAATTTACGAGACCATCTGTAGCATTATAACAACTTACATGTGTTATTGTGCTAGAAATCTGTATTTGTGCAGGCTCTATTACTTGAATCGAATCTGTAAATAAACAATTATTACTATCTGACACTATTAAGGAATACACACCAGCAGCTACATTAGACAAACTATCTGCTGTGGATGAATCATTCCATTCATACGAATATGGCATAACTCCTCCTTGTATTTGAGAAGTGACTGATGCATCCGAAAAACCAAAACAAGAAACCTGATTAACAAACAAATTTCCAGTAAGCATTTGAGGCTCTGTAATCTCTAATGTTATTTGACCAATACACGAATTAGAATCACTTACAAAAATAGTATACAAATCAGCAGATAAATCATTAAAAATATCTTGGGTTTGCCAATTGTTTTGATCTAAACTGTATAAATAACCAGGAGTTCCACCTATTGCTATGACTGCAATAGAGCCTGTACTATCAGAAGAACATAAAACATCTTGATGGAATGTTGTGTCTTCTAATAAACTAACCCCTTGTGCTGGTTGCAATATATTTACTTCGAATGTATCGGAAATACAGTTATTTACATCTGTTGCCAATAACTGATAATTACCGGCTGTTAAATTATCATAAAGTCCAAAATTTTGAGAATTTAATCCGTTTAATGTATAAGTATAAAAAGGAGTTCCCCCTGAAGCAAAAACAGAAAACTGACCGTCATTACCGTTGAAACAAATAATATCTTGATGTTGATTCAAATCTTCTGACAAAACAATTTGAGCTGGTTCTAGAATATTTACAAGAATAGAATCTGTACAGTTATTAGCATCAGCAACTACATAAGTGTAACTTCCAGCTCCAATCCCTGCAAATAAACTTGAGGACTGTGTTAATCCTGGCAGCTGAGTAAAAGAATAAATTGGCTGTCCACCGGTTACAGATAATTGAATTTGACCATCAAAATAGTCATAACAACTTACATCTTGGTGCATATTTATCATTTCCGACAATACTATTTCTTCTGGCTGATCAAGTACAATCATCATAGTATCAGTGCAACTAAATGCATCTTGTACTATTAACTGATAGCTACCCGCTGTAATGTTAGTTATCGAATCTCCAAAAACAGAATTCCAGAAAAAAGAATATGCTGGACTTCCTCCTGAGGCATTACCTATCAACACACCATCTGAATATCCATAACAAGAAGGCTCTGTATAAGAATAAGAAGCGTTAAGCTCAAGAGGCTCAGTAATTTGAACTACTGTATCAGAAACACAATTATTTGCATCTAATATACTAATCAAATAGCTTCCTGCGAAAAGCGAATCAATCAATGGAATAATTAAAGTGTCTTGATTAAAGATGTATTGATAAGGGAAATTTCCGCCTGAACCTAAAACTTCAAACTGACCGTCATTATAAGAATAGCAACTAACATTTTGATGTGAAGTCACGATTTCTTGTATGGATAAAGGAAATGAAGGCTCTGTAATTGATAGCTGTATTGAATCAATACAATTATTAGCATCCTCAACATAAAACCAATAAACACCTGAATATAATGAATTAAAACTAGCAGATGATTGAAAATTTAAATCATCTGAAGAAAAGTTATAGGGTAATGTACCACCAGAAGCTATTAAAGAAATTTCTCCTGTAGAATATCCAAAACATAATACATCTTGATGTTCAGAAAAATCTTCCGTTAATTCTAACTCATTGGGTTCTGTCAATAAAAATGTATCAAGAAAATTACAATTATTTGCGTCTATTATTTGCAACCAGTAAAGTCCTGCAGATAAAGAATCAGCTAAAACAGTAGAATCTCCGTTTGACCAAGAATAATTATAAGAAGGTGTTCCTCCAGAAGCTGTTACAGAAATTGAAGCATCGGAAAAAGAATTACAACTGGGTAAAGTAAGTGTTGCTGACAAACTAATCTCTTGTGGTTGTTGAATCATAATAGAATCTAATACAGAACAATTATTAGAATCTAAAACTTCTAAATATGTATATCCACCCATCAATCCATTTGCTATATTTTGTGTAGAACCATTAGACCATAAATAGCTATAAGGCAAGGTTCCGTTAGTGACAGTCACTTGAGATGCCCCGTCATTACCTCCAAAGCAACTAACAGGTGTAGTGCTAAAAGTAGCAATTGGCATATCTACCACTTCAACTTCTATTGTATGATAACACGAATGATTATTCTGATTAACTATCAACTGGAAACTTGTCGATTGTTGAGGGCTAATTTGTATTGAATCGGAAATCACATTTGTTGGCCACCAGTAGTTAACATAATCTCCATTTCCCTCCGCAAATAATGAAATGGAATCTCCCTGACATAAAGTTACACTTGACAAGTTTGGATAGCCATTTATCACATTTACAAAAACGCTATCATCTGTTGAGCAATTATTTGCATTTGTGACCTGAACAGTATATAGCGAAGTAGTATCCACAAGTATGGACGAAGTGGTAGCCCCTGTATTCCATAATACAGAGTTGAAAACTCCAACATCTATGAGCGTATCATCACCACATACAAATATAGAGGGTGGTAAACCAGTAAAAATTGGTGATGGATTGTTTAAAAAAACGGAATCAGTATAACTACAACCACTTGTATCAAACACAGTAAAAACATATAATCCTGGAGTTAGATTTGAAATAATATTTCCCGACTGCTGATTAGACCAAGTTGTAGAAAACAAACCAATTCCATTTAATTGAAGGCTGATTTGTCCATCAGCTGCATCATGACATGTTACAGGAATTGTATCAATCTCTACATCAACGCATATTGTATTGAAAAACTTTGAGGAAGACCATCCATCTACACAAGAATTTAAGCTCCATGCTTTCATTTGCCACTCGTAAGTAGTGTTTGAACTTAAATTATTTAATGGCTTTATAGAGTCTAACTCTGGTACAGAATTCAAACCTCCAATGCCTACCACTTGCCAAGTAGAAGCATTTAAGGGCTTATAACGAAACCTGTACTGATCAACCTGTATGGATGGAGTAAATATAAGGTCTGCAGAATTTGATGTTATATTATCAGCATACCTGTTATCAGGAACGCCACTTGGTGATTGTTGAATAATCAAAGTGTCAAACAAAACACAGATTCCAGCATCTTGGATAACAACTGTATAAGTGTCAGCTAGTAAGTTGTTAAGATCTTGAGATTGTGGACCATGCGACCATTGATATGAATATGGTGGGCTACCACCTGAAACCTCTAAATCTATACTACCATCATTAAAACCATAACAAGTTGCATCGACAGTGTTTGTATTTGAAGTAAACGTAGGACAAGCATCCATTAGCTCCACAGAAACAAACTCAAGACTGTCTAACTTTTGAATATGATTCCCATTTATATCAACTTCCCACAAATCGTTTTCAGCAGTATAAAGACCAATATCTGCAGAGGGATGAAATTTCACCCTAACTACTTGAGATAATACAGGCTGATTCAACACAGATCCTAATGGATCTCCATAATATCCGGTAACTTGTCCACTATCATTTTGAATAACAATGGGCAGCCACTGCCCTGTTAGAGCATCGTAATAATCTATGCTAAAATCATTCGTATTTATATTTCCGGAAGAATGAGAAACTCTAAACTCGGGTCTTACACGAGTTTCACATCCATGATTGTAAATCTTTACAGTATCAAATGTCCATTGATTATAAAATACCGGATTATAAGTAAACGTACTTAAACTAATTGATGCATCAATCAAACCAACATAACCAACAGTAATCAAGTCTGTTTCCACACAATTATTATCTACATCTGTTATTTCAACAATATAATCACCAGGTGGTAAGTTATTAGCTGTTACTGATGTTTGCGGAGGGAATAATGGGTTAAAATTAGTATCTAACCATTCATAACTATAATTACCACTGCCATTAAGAACTGTTATGGTAGCCGAACCTGTGTAGGACGTTGGAGAGTTACACGCTGCATCTTGTAAAGTTGTAGTCAATATATCAACACAATTATTCTGAGAATATGAAGCAAATGTGCCTATAAAAAAAATATAGAATAAAAGATTACGCATGTTCATTAACAAAGATACTTTTATTATAGAATAAACGAAAACAAAGGTTGTGAGGTTACTAATAAGCTTTTTCCTCACCTCGAATCATATTCCACATTGTAAGGATAACCATCTTTATATCAAGTAAAATAGACCAATTTTCAATATACCAAATATCTAACTCTACACGACCTTCCATTTCCGCAGTTGTTTTAGTTTCTCCTCTGAAACCATATACTTGTGCTGGCCCTGTTATCCCCGGTTTAACCAAATGTCTTACCATATAACTATCAACTATTTTTGCGTACTCATGAGTATGTTTTAACATATGTGGTCTTGGCCCTACAACAGACATGTCTCCTTTAAATACATTTAAAAACTGAGGGAATTCATCAATATTCGTTTTACGTAAAAAGGAACCAACTCTAGTGATTCTTGAATCACCCTTAGTGGCTTGCAATTCATCCGACTGTTGGTTAACAGACATGGTACGGAATTTATAACAATAAAAATCTTTATTATTAATACCCGATCTTAGTTGCTTAAAGAAAATAGGTCCTTTTGATGAAACTTTGACCGTTAAAGCAACTAAAGGAATTAGCCAAGGGTATATTAACAAAAGTACGAATGAAGATATAATAATATCAAAGATTCGTTTAATTATTCTATTTAACTCATCCTGCAATGGTTCTTCTCTTAGAGTAATAACAGGTATTGCTCCATAAAAATCGACATTTACTTTACGGTATAAGAAACTTCTAAAATCCGGGATAATTTTTAAACGAATCATGTTATTATCTGAAAACTGAATCAGTTTATTCATTTTCTCGTTCTCAGTTATTGACATAGTATAATAAATCTCATCTATCTTGTTATCTAAACAATATTCTTCTAAATCTACTATATCAAGCATTTGAACATCATCAAAATTTCTTTGCGGGATATCTTCATAAAACATACACAATAATCGATACCCATGCGAATCTTTTGAATTAAAAAAAGTAAGTATTTGCTCAGCAATCTTTCCAGAACCAACAATTATTACATTACGGTAGTTGAATCCTGATCTTCGATAATTCTTAAGTAAAAACAATGAAAAGACACGCCAAATAAGAACCAAAATGAAATAAAAAAAATAAGTGTATATCAGATGTTCCCTAGAAAAAGTTGATGCTTTCATAGAAAACAATATAGCTGCCATGATGACAAAATGCAGAAATATTGTCTTGAATAGGTTATATATAATTTGTTCGAGATAAGTAATACGTGCAATTTGATAGAGCCTAAATAATGAAGCTATAACTATCCATGAAAAGTTGAATATGAGTAATAAGAAAACATATTTTTCAGGAAGCACAAATGTTCCAAAACGCAAATGATAGGCAATAAAAAAGGAAAGGTTGATGTGAAATAAGTCACCAAATCCAAGGAAAAGCCACATTTTTCTAGAGGAACTCTTCATAATACAAAATTAAGGTTTAATTTAAAAAATCCCTATTTTTCAAATTGTCTTTTAAAAAGGATTCATATTTAGCAATAATAATTTCCCAAGAATAAATTTTAGACACTTTTTCTATATTAGAAAGAATCGATTTTTCAGTCGGTATTTTTAATTTTGATTTTACAAAAAAACACACTTCCTCAGAAGATGAAAAATATAAAGCATCTTTACCTAATATCGATTTATTGAAAACATTATCGTGTGCACAGATAAATGCTCTTGAAGCCATCGCTTCTAACAAAGAAGGGTTAGTCCCACCTACTGTATGGCCATGAAAATATAAATTAGAATAATAACGCAAAGAATCTAGCTTATCTATTTCTTTTACATAGCCAATAAATCTAATTCTAGTGTCAGCATATTTTTTTATAAGCTTTTGAGCTAAAGAAGTTTTAGTATTACCAATAACAAGAAAATCTCTGTCAATGCCAGAATTTGCAAACCCTTCTAAAATTTCTTCTATACTATTTTCTGGCTCCAAACGAGAAATAAGCATATCATATTTATAAGGAGCAAGATTGTAGTCTTTAAGGACACTCTCATTTGGGGAAGAAAATATATTCGCTCCATAAGGGATAAATACTGAATCCTTATTATATTTCTCTCTTAAATATGATTGAATTCCTTTAGAATCTGAAATAAGCTTATCACTAAAAATCACTGCTAACTTTTCCGCAAATTTCAAAAACAACTGCACTAGCCTGCTATATTTACTACGCTTCCATTCAAGGCCATCCATATTTGTAATGATTGGAATATTTTTTGGAAATAACCAGTTCCAAATAGAACTACTTGTATATCCTAATTGTAATATGATATCGAAATCACGTTTTCGACTATCAATGATGCAGTTTAAGTCATAAATAAATTGTCCAACTGTTCCTATTTTATACTCTGGATCATAGCAATGAACTAGATTTACACCATTCCAAGATTCTTCTTTAAAAGGATGATTATGACAGTTATATACAAAAACCTCATGTCCAGCCTTGACTAAACCTTCCGAAAGGTATTGAGCAAACTGCTCAAAACCACCATAAAAATTTGGAATTCCTCTTGTACCTACTATTCCTATGCGCATCAGTTTTCTGCAGGTTTATATCCATCTATATTTTTGAGCAACAATGATCTTACAGATTGTTCATCATGTTCTTCATGTGCTTTTTGAATTATTTTGATAGACATTTCTACCTCCAACCATTCTAAACCAACCTCTGTCGCTTGCATAATTCTTGGATGGTTTGACTGTACAACATTATCTCCAATCAACAATTCTTCATGCAATTTTTCCCCCGGTCTCAAACCTGTCACTTTTATCTTTATGTCTCCATCTGGATTTTCTTCATCTATTGGTGTTAGACCGCTTAAGTGTACCATTCGATATGCTAAATCTAAAATTCTAATTGGTTCCCCCATATCTAATACAAAAACATCTCCTCCTTTTGCCATTGCCCCAGCTTGCAAAACCAGCTGAACGGCTTCTGGGATAGACATGAAATAACGAGTTACATCTCTATGTGTAACTGTTAACGGACCACCATTTTGTATTTGAGAACGAAAAAGTGGAACAACAGAACCTGCAGAATCAAGTACATTACCAAAACGAACCATACTGAAACAAGTCTTACTTCTATTCTTTTTATGTAGCCCTTGTAAAATGAGTTCAGAAAAACGCTTGGAAGCACCCATAACATTCGTTGGCCTAACTGCTTTATCAGTACTTATAAGTACAAGATTTTCTACATCATTTTCCTGAGCCGCAATTGCCATATTATATGTGCCAACAACATTATTATAAACCCCTTCAACAGCATTCATTTCCACCATTGGCACATGCTTATAAGCTGCTGCATGATAAATAGTATGAATCTTTTCTTCTTGAATAATTTTAGATACTTTTTTTGCATCCGTAACATCGGCTAAAACAGGAACAATTTGTGCCCGTTTTCTACTTTTAGAAAGTTCGTGATGGATAGAATATAAGTTAAACTCTGAATGATCAAATAAGATCACTTTTTTAGGGCTTAATTCTAAAATCTGCCTACATAATTCCGAACCAATACTTCCTCCTGCCCCGGAAATCATCACACTTTTTCCGGAAATATTTTTCTTTAATAAAGATTGCTTTGGCTCTACTGCATGACGGCCTAAAATATCTTCAACCTTGACTTTTTTGATAGACTCGATAGATACTTCACCATTTACAATAGAAGATACACTTGGCAAAACCTTTACCTCAATTGGATATTTGGAAAGTTTTTTTAGCAATTCTTTCTTTTTGACTTCTGACATAGACGGAATTGCCAATAACAAGGCCTTTGCCTTGCGTTTTTTAATTACCTTCCTCAGATCTTTAAAACTATAGACCTGTGTATAATTTATAATTGTTCCTTGTTTAGATTTATCATCATCTATAAAAGCTACAGGTGCATAATCATAACTTTTTCGTAAACTTTCAATTAGCTCTGCTCCTGCTCTTCCTGCACCATAGATGATAACTGCTTTACGGTCATTCACGAAATTATCCCAAGAGTATAATATTCCTTTAAATAAAAATCTACTTGTGATAACAAGGGTATTAGAGACAAACCAAAAAATAAAAATAACAGATCGAGGCATGTCGGCTTCCCTAAACATCATCATGATAAAACCAACTATCAAGCTAGTTATCGTAATAGCTTGAAAGGAGGTAGTAAATACCTTAATACCCATGTATTGAAGAACAGCTCTATACAATCCTAATTTTATAAATAGTGGAATTGCTATCGATGGTATTAAAACAAAAAGCCACCAATTTGGTTGCATATATTCTACAGGCCAAGGTTCACCCAATCGTAAAGCGAATGAAAACCATATAGCAAACAAAAGCATTAACTCATCAACAGTAAGCATGATAAGTTGCTTGTAAATCCTAGGTAGGTTGAGTAGTTTATTTTTCAAGAACTTTTATAATTTGATTTAACACTCTATCTCTTTCATCATCAGATAAGTTTGAACCAGAGGGCAGGCATAATCCTTTCTCAAATAATTGCTCACATACACTGCCTCCATACATTGGTGCTTGATTAAAAATAGGCTGCATGTGCATTGGTTTCCAAAGTGGTCTAGATTCAATTTTATCTTTCTCCAATGCTTGCCGCAAAATCTCTTTATCTATACCCTCTAACAAAACTGTTGTTAACCACCTATTGGAATAACTTCCTTTTTGCTCTTCTAAAAAAAGAACATTTTTATATTCATCTAAAGCTTTCTTATAAAAATTGAAATTTGCTCTTCTTTTCTCAACTCTTGAGTCAAGCACTTCTAACTGTCCTAATCCTATGGCTGCAGAAACATTACTTAAACGATAGTTGTATCCTAGGAAGCTATGTTGATAGTGAGGAGCGTCATCTCTTGCTTGAGTAGCTAAAAATTTAGCCTGTTGAATTACTTTTTCATCATTTGAAACTAAGGCGCCCCCTCCTGAAGTAGTAATAATTTTATTTCCATTAAATGAAAAAACTCCAAAATTTCCAAAAGAACCAAGTGGCTGACCATTGTACAAAGCACCTAAGCCCTCAGCTGCATCCTCTATCAAGGGAATATCAAATTCTTGACAAATCGATATAATTTCTTTCATTTTAGCTGGAACTCCATACAAATGAACCAAAACAACTGCCTTTGGTTTTTTGCCTTTCGATAAGCGATCTTTTACACACTCACGCAACATACTTGGACACATATTCCAAGTGTCCGACTCGCTATCAACAAAAATAGGAGTTGCCCCTTGATATAATATTGGGTTTGCAGAAGCTATAAAAGTAAAACTAGAACAAATGACTTCATCACCATGCTTTACTCCCAATAAAATTAAGGATAAATGTAAAGCTGCTGTTCCAGAACTTAAAGCAGCAACAGCTCTGTATTCGGTTATGGATGAAAGAGCCAACTCAAATTGCTGAATATGCGGCCCTACGGGCGCTATCCAATTAGTATCAAAAGCTTCCTTAACATACTTAAACTCAGCATCGCCCATGTGAGGGGATGACAACCAAATTTTCGATTTCTCCATCAATAGTTGGTTCTAAAAATCGTTGCAAAGATAATCTTCAAATCTAACCAAATATTTTGACGATGATAGTAATCTAAATTGATACGTACTTTATCAGGAAAGATTACATTTTTATTATATTCCTCAGGATTAGCAATCTCAGCTAGCATTTCTTCCTCATTAGCGTACTTTAAGCTTGCTGGACCAGTTATACCTGGCCTTAGGTTCAATATTAATCTACTTTCACCTTCAAGTAAGTCAGCAAAACCTGGAACATCTGGACGAGGTCCTACCATACTCATTTCTCCAACTAAAACATTCCACAACTCTGGCAACTCATCTAACTTAAACCTCCTTATAAATTTTCCAAAAGGAGTAATACGAATATCTCCCTTAACAGAAATAGTACTATTGTTTTCCTGCTCAACTGCCATGCTACGGAATTTTATCAATGTAAAAACAATACCGTTTTTACCAACACGTTTTTGTCTAAACAAAACAGGCCCTTTGGAGCTAAGTTTAATTAATAAGGAGATCAAAAGAAATAAAGGAGAAAGAAAAATCAACCCTATTGAAGATGCTATAAAATCAAATAAACGCTTCATTACATTCTTTTTTTTATGGCATTAAAAACATAACAAATAAAATTAAGTACGCTATTCATAATCGATAACTTTTCTAATTTTCGATATACCTGCCATACTTCATTTGCTGCTTTCCATTTTCTAGCTGTATTAGATGATGAGACTATACGGTATTTAGCTAAATTTTCATTTAATCCGTATGCCATAAAACCTCTTTTCATAAGATCTAACCAAAGTGCCATGTCATGACTTGAACGAATATTTGGCATTTGAAAATCGCCTGTTTGCTGCCTATCAATAATCACTGTCAAGCAACCTATAATAGTATTTCTTAGATAACTTTTATAAGTCATGATTTTGGGAGCAAAAATGACAGAATGCATCTTTTTTCCATCCTCTGACATTGGTTGATATGCTGTAAATGTAAAAGCAAAACCATTAGTTCTCATAAAAGCTAATTGCTTTTCAAGTTTGTCATGTTTCCATACGTCATCACTATCTAAAAAAGCAATGTATCTTCCTTTAGCTTTTTGAATTGCAATATTACGTGCTGCTGCTGCACCTATATTTTTTTTTAATGTAATTAATTGAATTCGATTATCTTTTTGAATGAATTGCTCAATAATTTCTAACGAACAATCTACAGAACAGTCATCAATAATTATTAACTCCCAGTTTTCAAATGTTTGCGCCAACACCGATTCTACACATTCACTAATAAATGAAGATGAATTATAAGAAGGAGTTATTATACTAACTGTAGTCATGAATTGATTTTAACAATATCATGAAACTCCAATCTGCTTGTATACAAACCCATGATTTTCCATAACATTTAACTTATATTGATTACGACCATCAATAAATAGATTTCCTTTCATAAATGACTTTACTTTAGAAAAATCTGGACTTCTAAACTCTTTCCATTCAGTAACTAATACACAAACATCAACATCTTCGACTGCTTGATATTTATCTTCACAATATGTGATGTCAACTCCTTGAAGATAAAACTTTGCTTCATTTATAGCTTTTGGATCGTATGCTTTAATAATTGCTCCTCTTTCTGAAAGCTCTTGAATTAAATAGATAGCTGGCGCTTCTCTCATATCATCTGTTCCTGGCTTAAATGATAAACCCCAAATACCTACTTTAATTGCTGATAAATCTTCTCCAAATTCAGCAACTATTTTTTTAGCTAAAACTCTTTTCTGTTCATTGTTAACTGCTTCAACAGAAGTAATAAGCTTTGGGTTGTAGTCATATTGGCTAGCAATATTTATTAGTGCTTTTACATCTTTCGGAAAGCAACTGCCGCCATATCCACATCCGGGATAAATAAACTGATAGCCTATTCTTTTGTCACTTCCAACCCCAATTCTAACTTGATTTATATCTGCTCCGACTCTTTCACAAATATTCGCCATTTCATTAATAAAACTAATTTTTGTTGCCAACATAGCATTTGCAGCATACTTAGTCATTTCTGCTGAACGTATGTCCATTCCAATAAAGCGGTCATGATTGAAGACAAAAGGAGAATACAGTTGTTTCATTTTTAATAAAGAGTCCTGAGAATTAGCTCCTACAACTACTCTATCAGGCCTCATAAAATCATCAATCGCAGCTCCTTCCTTTAAAAATTCAGGGTTACTCACCACATCAAACGAAATATCAAGACCTCTTGAGTCTAGCTCTTGCTGTATAGTTTGTCTTACTAAATCTGCTGTTCCAATCGGGACAGTAGATTTATCAACAACAATCGACGATTTTTCAATTATCTGTCCAATTTCTTTCGCAACTTGTAAAACATATTTTAAATCTGCACTTCCATCTTCACCCATTGGAGTCCCAACAGCTATAAAAATAATTTCAGATTGATTAATCGCCTCTTTCAAATCATTAGTAAAAACTAATCTTCCCTTAGCATGATTATCCACAACAAGGGATTCCAAGCCTGGCTCGAATATTGGAATAATTCCTTGACGAAGATTCTTTATTTTTTGTTCATCTATGTCGACTGCAAACACATTGTTACCAACCTCAGCAAAACAAGCAGCTGCTACTAATCCTACATAACCTGAACCTATTACACAAACATTCATAATTTGAAATTATAGTTACTTACCAAAACAATATTAAAATGAAAAAAAATTCTGATCTTCTATTTTTAAAAAAATTTATTTTAATTTCTGAACCTTTCTTATTACTTCAAAGGCTTCAGCATAATCTACATTAACAAGTTTACCACGAAACTTCGCATAATCCCTTAGAAAATGGTCTTTAAAGTAGTTTCTGTTTTTTTGACTTTCGTATTTATCTAATGCGGACATCTTTTTATTTAAGTTTAAATAAGATAATTCAACAAAATAATGAGCATTAAAATTCATACAATTCCAGGGCAATTCGTATCCTAATATCGTTCGGTGCTTAAACGCTCTAATTGCTTCGTTTGTAATAATACTATGATCTTGATGTATATCAAAGGTTGACGGTGTTAAAACTTCATCAGGATTGAGTTCATTTCTTAAATCAATTAATATATCCAAAATATCTTGTCTATATTCGAAGAATCTTCTTACCGAAAAGTCTAATATTCTAACATCTTGTATGCCTAAAAGATTGGTGGCATCTCTACACTCTAATGAAAGTATGTTTTTTTTGAAATCCGCTGGAACAGACTCTTTACAATCAGAAAATGCAACATATGTCACATAAGCACCACTTTCAATAGATTTATGTATATATCCTCCTGCTCCCAATTCGCCATCATCTGTATGAGGAGCTAAAACTAAAATCACTTTATTTTTCATCTAAACCTAATTTTTTCAAGTAAATTCACTAATTTAAATCATATAGCTTGGCAAAAATAGGAGTCTCTAAAAATTATTTAACAAAATTATCGAATCCTCTTTAAACTAATCTTTCTTTTCTAACATTTTATGATATAAATGCACTAATTTTTTTTCTTCTATCCCCCAATTATACTTTTGAATAATTGCTTGTCGACCGTTCTCACCATGTTTTTTTGCCCTAAATTCATTTTGTAAATATTGATTAATAACATCACTAATATCAGAAATATTAAAAGGGTCAACAACTGTTCCACATTCTTCTTCTTCTACTAACTCTTTCCATAATGGAATATCAGAAACAATTACAGGAATTCCTGCCAGCATATACTCAAACATTTTTACTGGCAATGCATCTATATAATTTACTGTTGGATGTAATGTGACTATACCTATCTTAGATCTATTAAATACTTTCACTACATCTTCTCTTGAAAGAAAGCCTAAATAATTAACTTTTGACCAATCTGGCATTTTTTTAACCTCAACCTCAAGTTGAGTTGAATTAAATTTACCACCTAAATTTAATTTTACTTCAATAGAATTCAAAGCTGAAACAAGTTCAATTATTCCTCTAACCTTAGAAATAGAACCGACATAACAAATCTCATTCTTCTTTTCATCCCAATCAACAGTGTCAATCTCATCCAAAGAAGGAAAATTATATAGAATACAAGTATTATCATTATATCTAAAAAATCTTTTAGAAATATGATTAGTTACAGTTACAATAGCATCAAATTTTGATGCAAGATAATGCTCAATTTTCTCAATAAGAAAAGATATTACATACTTAGAAAAAAAATCTAAATAAGGCTTCGTCATTACTTGTCTTGGTAAATCCTCATGTACATCATATATCACTTTCTTGCCTAATCGCTTCAGTTTATAAGCATAAAACATTAGTTCAGGATCATGAAAATGATATAAGTCAGCATCTAAGTCTATTGCCTTTTGATAAACTTTTTTTGTAGTTTTTAAAAAACGATTAAGACGACCTCCTTTAACTAATCCAACATCGACGATATTTACGCCATTAGACTCCTCATTTCCTAAACTATCGGCAACAATTAAATAAGTATCGAATCCAGCCCTTGATAAGCTACTACACTCTTTAACAAAAATTCTAGTGTCTTTTCTAGCATGAACAGATGTTAGATGACATACTTTCATCAATCTAATGATGTTTTCACCTCAACAATAATAGCATAGAAAAAACCAATTAAAAAGAATAAAATTGCTAGCGCTAGCATTCTTATAAGCATTCTATTATTTGGATTTTCATAGATCGGGAATTCTGACACGTAAGATAAAGGCGCTAACAATTGCAAATCTCGTTCTAAATTTTGTTTTTTCTCATACAATTGGACAATTTGATTTTGCATAATCTCAGAACGGTTATTGGCAATCGATATAGAGCTCAAACCTAAATTTGCTTTTCCTTTTAGCTCTTTTCTATATTGCTTCAAGTCTTCAATTTCTTGCTCTAAATGTAGAACAAGACTAGGCATCTGTTCTTTAAAGAGAGTGTAATTTTTATTAGTGTATGCGTTTTTAGTGAAATAATCAAATATTCCTTTTTGCACCAATGGTATAGATGTATTTTCTGAAACACGAATTTTAATCAAAAATTGAGATAACTTTTGTCTTCTATTCTCAAGGTCAAGTTCATAAAGCTGTTCAGCTTCAATTAATTTAATCGTAGAGGCAACGTCTGAAGATAGCATTAGCTTAGAAGCTAAAATTTCATTTTCAGATGACTTAACAATATCACCAATAGCATTCACCATATCGATAGCAATTTTCTGATCAATTATTGGATATGCTAACTCATTTGGATCAATTATTCCTTCAAAATATGATAACCCTGAAGTTACGATAGCTGAGCTTTCATAATATGGTTTTTTAACTAGGTCATATACAAAGCCTAAGATTAGGCCTATTAAAGTGAATACAAAAACTAACTTCCATTGTTTTTGCCAAAATTTTACAATCGATTTTAATAACTCGAATATTTCCATTTTTAAATCAATTTATTTGTTAAAGTTCGTCTATCTTCTATCATTGTATCAAACTCAAAAACATACAAAATAAAAAATAAGTAAATAGGCCATAAAAATAAGGAAGAACTTGAAGAAAATAGCAGTAAATTATACAATATTAACTGTAAAAATATACTCTTATTTCGATAAATCAAGCTTTTAGCCATCATATATGTATTTAGTAAAATGTAAAATATAAATGATAAAAATCCACTATTAATTAAAATTTCAAAAATGTATGAATGAGGATTTGTTATATAATATAAATTAGGATCAGCTATTGATTGATAATATTTTTCTGATGCAAATACTCCAAAACCCAAACCATAACTATCAAAAACAGATAGCAGAGCATGCTTATATAAGTACAATCTTACTAAAGTGGAATTGCGCTCTTCAAAACTAAAATCTTGTTGAAATTTCGTAAATTCATCTAAGCCCTGTATAAACCATGAATTTTCTACAAAGCAAAATATAAAAGCAAAGGCAACAAGAGAAAACAAACAAAATAAAAGAAACTGTCTTGTGTAACTATATATTAGAAAAATAGCAAAAACAAGAAGACTTAGCCTACTTTCTGATTCGTATAATATATAAGTATGCAATATAACAATCACTAAAAGAAATATACTTCGTAAAAAACTTTTTTCTGTTTCTTTTTTTCGATTTAACAGAAGATACATGAACATCATTGTAAAAATTGCAGCAAAATCATTAGAATTGAAGTATACCACTGTTGGAGAGTATTTCATCCAATCTGAAGCATCATATAAAGTTGAATTATGAAAATGAAATCCAGTTTGGATTTCATAAATAGCCATTAATAAGTACAAAAAATAAACAACCAGAATGACTCCATTAACTTTTTTTAAAAAGCTTTTTTTGTCTTGAATACCTATAACAATGAGACCAAAAACTAGCACAAATACAAACAAGTAGTTAAGTAAGTCGTTGAGTTCATATGTTTGAGACAGGAAGACATTTCGATAGCCAGAAACACCAAATGTTGAAAAAGCCATAAAGATGAAAAAACACAAAGTCAGCCATGTTGCTTTATCAATTTTAAAAGTCACATTTTTCACAATTATTTTGTGAAATAATAGTATGGTTCCATAAATCAAAATAATTGGGGCTACAATTCGTAAAGGATATAAATTTGGCCCAACAGAAACTACGTCTGAAAGAAAAAAAGAAAACAGTAATATGGTAATTAATAAATTAAGCATTCACACTTTTTACAATTTTATTTTCAGCCCAATTCACGTATAACATTAAAAATAAATAGGATGACCATAAAAATAAGCTTGAGCTCGATGAAAACAGAATAATTGTATAAAAAAATAAATGTGCAGATTTCTCAAACTCTCTTTCTTTAATTAACACATAAAAGATATATAATTTTAATATCAAAAATGCCAATACTACAATAATTCCACTATTTATTAATAATTCTAATATTGAACTGTGCGGATTGACAATACCTAAAAAAGCAGGATTATTCAGTGACTCTAAATATGCTTGAGAAGAGTTAACCCCAAAACCCAATCCAAAGCTAGCAATAGCAGAGTGTAAAGATTCTTTGTATAACTCTAATCTAACACCAGATGAAGTATCAGTAAATGAAGAAAGAGCATCAACAAAACCAATTATTTGTTGTGAAAAATCTAAAATAAAGGAAGAATAGAAAAGAAGTAAAATGCCTCCAAAAATAATTCCATATTTTAAAACTGTTTTCAACCTGAATAACAAGAAGCACATCAATACTAATATACTTAGCCTACTACCTGTATAAAAAATAACACCCAAATGAATTATAATGATTGTAAATTGTAACCATTGAAATCTATTTTTATAAATTGTCATTAGGTACATCAACATTAAAGTAAAAATAGAAGCAAAGTCATTTGGATTGACAAAAAATACAGTAGGAATATTTAGTTTCAACTCATTAGAAACCGAGTCTGAAAAATGAAAACCTGTTGTAATTTCAATGATAGAAATTAGTAAGTAGACAAAATACATAACCAGAACAGAACTTGTGAAAATCTTAAAAAAATTATTACTCACAACACTATACAACCAAACAGATAATAGCAGTAAAAAAAGTATTGTAAAATTAAAAAGATCATTCATGTCTGGATAAACATGAAGAGTTACATATCCCATTATGGAAGACGAAAGAGTAAATACATAAAACAAAAATAAATAGAACAACATATATTTCATTAAAGAAGAAGGTTTACTTCTTGTGTTTTTTTGAGATAAATATGTTATTGCAGAAAAAATTAATGCTAATGGTAAAACAACTCTAAGAGGATAAACCAGGCCAATTCTTAAGGCAGAACCTATGAAAGCACTACAAAAAAGTGTGAAAAATAATGAGTTTAAGATTGACATTTTTGATATAACTTCACAATTTTTTCTGAAACGCTATTCTTGGAATATCTTTCTACTGCTTTTTTTCTAATCAATTTTCCGTCTATTTTTTTAACAATCATATCTAACATCGACTGGTATAAACTTGATACATTTAATGAACATAGGATCCCCAAATCTGCATCAATAAGTTTGTTTGGCCCTCCGCATTTAGTTGATATAACAGGAATTCCACATGCCATCGCTTCAATTAAAACAACACCAAAAGTCTCTACTTTACTCGACAAGACAAAACAGTTTGCTTGTTGCATCAATATCTTCACTTCTTTTCTAGTTGCCTTACCAAATAAAAGCACTTTTCTTTCTAGTCCTAAAGAAGCTATTAATTGCTCCAAGTTTTTTCTTTCTTCGCCTGCTCCTGCAATAACTAGACGTACATCTTTTTGTTTCACTAATTTTGCAAAAGCTTGAATAAGTAATTGATGATTCTTATTTGAATTAAGATGTGCTACATTCAAAAATGTGAACTTTTTATTTTGTCGTGTAGCAGGAGTGAAATAATCAGTGTCAACAATATTTGGAATAACAATGAAGTCTTGATTAAACAACATAAATAAATCTTGTGCTAAAACATCACTAACAGCAACATTATAATTACTTGAACTAAACACTTCTTTAGCAAGAGAAATTTCTGAGGAGCTAAGTTTTTGCCTTTGAAAAGCAGAAGAATGTTCAGTAACTATAAATGGAATTTGATACTCTTTTTGTAGCCATAGAGCAAGCTTTCCTGCTAATGCTGATTGTAAATGAACTATATCTGGCAAGCCATTTTCAAGTATATAATTCTTTACCATTTTTTTCCCTATGCGATATTGAAGAAAACGATTATATCGCTTCAAAAAAGGAAAAGCTAAAATCGGCTGTATATATTCAAATAACCCTTGATCTGTACATCGTTCTTCTTGAAAAGAAAGTAACTTAGTTTTAACAACCTCTTTAATACTAATTAAAACTGGCGCTACTACCCCAACTTTTTCTACTTTATCCAAGACAGCTAAAGCCTGATCTTTAAAAAATATACCTCTTATTCTATTAAAAGTAGTATGGTACCAGGATGGGATAACTAAAACATGCATTATTGTTTAAGTGCTTTATTAATATACTTTTTATAAAGTTTAAAATCAGATGGCCTAACTATTAAAAACTCTAAAAAAGAAATTTTATTCATTATGCCAAATATCGTTGTTTTTATTACCATATTGGTAGCATAAGTAATAGAAGTAGCAATTGCAGCTCCTGTAACATATAATTTAGGTACTAAATATATATTCAATCCTATATTTAAAACAGTCGTGAAAGATGCTACATAAGTATTAATTTCCGGCTTACCAATTCCAGAAAAAAAGTTAGAGAGAATACGTGCAAAGGATAACAACACAACACCTGGTATTAACAGTATAAATGGAGCTAATGCATCATCAAATTCGGCACCAAAAAGTAAGTTAATTAACCAACCTCCTATAAAGTATAATATAACTCCTCCTGTCAAAGAAATAAATAGTACATTTCTAGCAACAATAGAGGTAAACTGTGCGCGCTCAATATCAGTAGTTAAGTTTGACACTCTAGCAAATAAAACTGTTGATACAGATTGAGAAACTACCCAGATACGCTCTACCACTGTTACAGCAACGGAATATAACCCTACGTAATAATCATTTAAGAAATAGGCAATAATAAATAGATCTATCCTATAGTTTATAAAAGCTAATATGTTACTAATATGCCCCTTTATGCCATAATAGAACGAATTTCTAAAATAAGACTTTGAAAAATTTCCTCTAAAGGGTGATAAATTAAAGTCGAGTTTTAAAAAATAGAATAGCGCTAAAAAAACTAATACTTGTCCACAAACAAATGCAGCCACGGCTCCAAACAAACCCCAACCTAAAAGAATTAAAAAAACTAAGCAAAAAACAAAAATTCCTAGTTGATTTAAAATAACAATAAAGTTAAACTTTTCAAACTCTTCTTTACCTTGAAAAATAACCTGTAAATTCTTACTTAAAAATATAAAGGGTAAAGAAATTAAAGAAATAGCTAAAACCGACCATTCAATTTTGTCATAAAAAACGTCCTGGTAAAAGTAAATGAATAGGCATGAAAGAACTCCTGTAAGAAATGATAAGATAACAGCGGTTAGTAAGTTTGTTTTAAAAATATCTTCTAATAAATATTCTTTTTTACCAATGTAATAAACGGTTGACGCAGGAACCCCTATGTTAAACAAAGTATAAAACATATTAGGCAAAAGAATGATTAATGCATATTTACCCTGCCCATCAGCTCCGAGTACTCTAGCAATTATCATTGCAGAAAGTATACCAATAATAATCCCTACTAACTGCCGAAAAATAGTTAAAACAGAATTATAAACTACTGATTTTCTGCCCATAACTAATGAAATTTAAAATCGCTGTAGAATCCTAAATAATTAGAATACTCATGAAATAGATGATAATCTGCTCCATTCGGCTTATATAGCCTCAACACATTTTCGATATTCGTCCCGCCTGATTTATAA
>Ga0160423_10000904_pt1 | contig 24712 bp, 18 predicted proteins | sample CRUFie14St8metaG_FD_108191 | JGI IMG/M metagenome (GOLD analysis project Ga0160423, IMG submission 108191) | Marine microbial communities from the Costa Rica Dome - CRUD Field 142mm St8 metaG | ecosystem: Environmental > Aquatic > Marine > Oceanic > Photic zone | place: Costa Rica: the Eastern...
GACCCCTCGCAACCTCAGCTCTCGGTTGAGATCGATCGTGAGCGGGCCTCCGACCTCAACATTCCTCTGGAAGACGTTGCACAGACGCTACGCGTAATGGTAGACGGTGCGCGCATTGTCGACTTGAACGCCGATGACCAGACCGTGCCGATTGTCCTGGAAGCCGGTTCAGACAAGATTCGCGACCCCAGCGACCTGGTGAATCTTTATGTACGCACCCGATCGGGCGCACTAGTGCCGCTGTCGAGTATTGTGCGCTTGGACGAGCGCGGCGTGGCCAGCCAGCTTGACCGACGCGAGCAGCGGCGCGCCATTGAGATCGATGTTGAGATCCAGCCAGGCTTTGCGATGCAAACCGCGGTCGATGACTTATTCGAACTCGCTGACGAAGTGCTGCCGGACAGCGTGACTCTGATCACCCGGGGAGAGGCCGCGGCACTCGCAGAGAGCAACCGCGAGACACTCATCACCTATGGCTTCGCACTACTGATCGTCTTTCTGGTGTTGGTCGCCCAATTCGAAGGCGTGACCTCTGCATTAGTGATTATGGCCATCGTGCCCTTCGGGTTGGCGGCCGCAGTCTGCGCCCTGTTCCTGACGGGCACCTCGCTGAATATCTACTCTCAAGTGGGGCTGGTAATGCTGATCGGTCTCATCGCCAAAAATGGCATTCTTCTGGTCGAGTTTGCGGATCAGTTACGAGATCGGGGCTATGCGGTGCGCCAGGCGATCGAGGAAGCGGCGCGCGTCCGACTGCGTCCTATTGTCATGACACTGGTGTCAACGGTGCTGGGTGCCCTGCCCCTAATTCTGGCTTCAGGCCCTGGTTCAGAGGCCCGCTCTGCGGTGGGCTGGGTAGTCTTTGGCGGCATGGGTCTTGCGACGGTCTTTACCTTGTACCTCACGCCCGTGGCCTACCTCGGGATCGCCCGCTTTGCCAAAGCGCGAGCGACCTCGGGCCAGCAACTGCGCCAAGAGCTGCAAACAAGATTACAAGAGTAAATGCCGCGCACGGCGTAAACCCTAGAGTGGCCAGAGGCACATCCTTGAGAATGGCACACAGCAAGTGGCAGCGCGCACTGATCATCGTCTCGCTCATCTTTGCGGGCGAAGCGATCTTCACACTGCCCTACCACGTTACTCGGTTCTTTCGGCCGACCTTTCTCGAGGTTTTTGAACTCAGTGCCACCGAACTCGGTGTGGCACAGAGTGCCTATGGGTTTATCGCAATGGCCGCTTACTTTTTTGGCGGGCCGCTGGCCGATCGTTTTGAACCGCGCAAACTGCTGGCAGGCTCTCTATGGGCCACTGCACTAGGCGGTCTCTATTTGGCTACCTTTCCAGACGTCACCGGTGTGATGCTGGTCTGGGGCTTTTTTGGGCTGACCAACATCCTGCTGTTCTGGGCGGCACTCATTAAAGTGACCCGTGCCTGGGGCGGCGATGATCAACAGGGCCTTGCTTACGGACTGCTAGATGGCGGCCGGGGGTTATTGGCCGCTATATTGGCATCACTAGGTGTTTTTACTTTTTCGGTGGCGTTCCCGCTGGGTTATGACGCCGCGACGCTAGAGCAAAAAGGCGCAGTGCTGCGGCAAGTCATCTGCGGCTATACGGCAGTCACGGCAGCGGTCGGCGTGCTGGTGTGGTTCACGCTACGCGGACTGGATGGCCAAACCCACGAGCCACGAAATGCGCCCACCGGTGACTTTTTTCGTCAGATCAAAGCGGTGATCAAGCTACGTGTGGTGTGGCTGCAATCGACAGTGCTGGTTTGTGCCTACACCAGTTACAAAGCGTTCGATCAGTACGCGCTTTTTGCGGTGCGGGGCCACGGTATCGACGAGATCGACGCGGCACAGATCGTCGCGACCGGGGCCTGGACCCGACCCATTGCGGCGCTGGCGCTCGGCCTTTTGGGGGATCGCTTCGGTATTTCGCGGATGGCGCTGGTGTGTTTTGTGCTGCTGATTATCAGCCACTCGCTGTTCGCCTTTACCGGCACGGCATTGGGCACCCTGTCGATGATTCTGCTGAACACGCTGGTCACCGGCATTGCTATCTTTGGCCTGCGCGGACTCTACTTCGGCTTACTTGAGGAAGGGCACATACCGCTCGCAGTGACCGGCACCGCCGTGGGTCTGGTATCCGTGATCGGCTACACGCCAGATGTGTACATTGCAGCGGTGGCAGGCTTCCTCATCGACCAGAGTCCAGGGCTGGCGGGCTTTCAGCATTTGTTCATGCTTTTGCTCGGGTTTTCGGTGGTCGGCGCTATCGCAGCGATTGCGTTTGAGCGTCAGGCGCGCGCTGCGTCGGTAACAGGCAGCGTCAATTCGCCATAAAGAAATAGGCGGTCATGCCCGCGGCCACCACGATGATGGCTCGGCGCACTAGGCGCTGACTCACCACTCTCACCGCGCTTGCGGCGGCATATCCGCCAATCAACGTACCGATAAGCACGATTGCACCCTCTCCCCAAGCGATGAGGTCACCCATGCCGAACACCACAATCGCCAAAATGGAGACGAGCCCCGAAACAAGCAACTTTAGCCCGTTCATCAAATGGATATCCTGATAGCCCGCCAGCGTGAAGTAGCCGAGTAGGATGATGCCCAAGCCGGCATTGAAAAATCCGCCGTAGGTGCAAACCAAAAGCAACGACAGTGCGAGCAATGCACCGCCCAGCGCCGAGAGCGATCGCTTGCCCTCAAAGCGGCGCCGTAAAGCCGCCTGCAAAGGATCGCCCCATACCAACAGCACGGTGGCCAACAACAACAACCAGGGAATCGCACGGCTGAAGGTATTCTCGGGCGTCTGGAGCAACAGCCACGCGCCGAGGCCACTGCCAACCAGCGCCGAGACAGCAATTTTCGGTAACTGACGTCGATGCGCCCACAGCTCGCGACGGAATCCCGCAGCGCCACTCAGGTAGCCGGCACTTGAGGCAAAGGTATTGGTGGCATTGGCGGCGATTGGAGGCACTCCCGCCGCCATCAGCGCGGGAAAGGTAATGAAACTGCCGCCGCCGGCGATGGCATTGACCAACCCACCTATGAGACCTGCGAGAAACAGACCCACCACTTCGATCATGCCGCCTCCTGACCCCGATCAATACAGATAGCGCACTCTGCGCTGTCTGGTATCGGCATGCAACGGAGTTTCAGATCTGGGGCTCTGAGTATCTTGGGGTCTCGGTGGCTTCGGGTCCTCGGACATATCGACCGATTGCTGTAATAATCGGGAAAAATAAATCTGGGGCACATAATGGGGCGTGGCTATTTCATTTGGGTGAGCAGTGTCTTACTCGGTTGCACACTGCTGCTGCCATCAGCCGTTAACGCGGCGGCAGATTTTGAGATGCAGCTGCCACAGGTTTTTCTTGAAGGCATTACCTACGACCTAACCGTCTCCTCGCTAGCGACAGGCTCCACTGGCACCTCCCAGCCTACGCCCTTACTCCGCGTCAATGATTTCCCGTTTATGGCGAGTCGCTCTGGCGGCGAATGGGTATTCAATGACGTGACCACTGCCGGCAAGGTTGCCGCTGTGGTGACTTTGGAACTCGCTGGGGAAGACGTTCAGCGAGCCGAGGTTCCTGTGATCCCTGCTTGGGTCTCGATACTGCCGCCGTTGGTGGCAATCGGCATGGCGCTCCTCATCCGCAGCGTACTACCCGCTTTGATGCTGGGTTTATGGCTGGGAGCGTGGGCGCTGGAGGGCCTCACGTCCAAGGGCATCTTTACAGGTCTATTTACGAGTTTTGAAGTCTATGTAGCCAATGCAGTGGCAGACTACGATCACGCAACAATCATGCTGTTCACGTTCATGATCGCTGGCATGGTGGGTGTGATCTCACGCAATGGCGGCATGCGCGGTATCGTCGAGTGGATTATCACCGGCGCCAACAGCGCCAAGCGCGGGCAACTGGCGGTGTGGTCCCTCGGGCTCCTGATTTTTTTCGACGACTACTCCAATACCCTCGTGGTGGGTAACACGAGCCGCTCCATCACCGACCGGCTGCGGATCTCGCGGGAGAAGCTCGCCTACCTCGTGGACTCAACGGCGGCGCCGCTGGCGACGGTTGCGTTGGTCACGACCTGGATCGGCTATCAAGTGAGTCTGATTGGCGATGCCATTGCACCGCTTGAAGACCTCTCCATGAGCCCTTACAGCATCTTCCTGAACTCCATCCTCTATAGCTTCTACCCGTTCATGGCGATCCTGCTGGTTGTCTTGGTGATCACCACGGGGCGCGAGTTCGGCCCGATGCTCGCGGCAGAGCGACGCGCCCGCTCCACCGGCGTCACGGCGCCGCCAGTCAAATCGCGAGTCGGTCAGGATGACGAGGCAGCGCTGGCGATGAAAGAAGGCGTCCCGCCAAGAGCATTTAATGCGCTAATTCCGGTAGCAGTGATGATTCTGGGGATTCTGGTCGGCCTTTACGTCACCGGCGAGGGAGACACGATCGGCGACATTATCGGCTCAGCGAATTCATATCGCGCTCTCATGTGGGCATCGTTGGCCGGCGCACTGGTCGCAATCATCATGACAGCCGCACAAAGGTTGTTGACCCTCGATGAAATCGTTGATGCCTGGGTGTCAGGAGCGCGATTTACGTTTATTGCGATGATTATTCTGGTGCTCGCTTGGTCGATGTCAGAGATCAGCCGCGAACTGCATACCGCCGACTTTCTGATCGCAAGTCTGGGGGACAGCCTGCCCTCGGCGGCGCTGCCCACCGTCATTTTCTTGCTGGCTGCCTTTACCGCTTTTTCGACTGGCAGTAGCTGGGGCGCGATGGGTATTTTATTGCCGCTGGTACTCCCACTTTGCTGGGCGATCATGGGTATGGAGGGTCTGACCGCGGGTGAGGATTACTTCATTCTCTATTCCTCCGTGTCGGGCGTGCTGGCTGGTGCGGTCTGGGGTGACCACTGCTCACCGATCTCGGATACCACGGTCATGTCCTCCCTCTCGGCGGGCTGCGACCATATCGAGCATGTTCGAACGCAACTCCCCTACGCGCTCCTTGCAGGCGCCGCTGCCCTTGGCTTTGGCACTCTACCCACCAGCTTTGGCCTGCCCTGGTGGGTCGGCATGTTGGGGGCCGCGGCGGTCACCGCAGTGGGCTTGAGATTGCTGGGGCAACCGGTGAAGGACTACCGCCCGGAGTGACGAGGTGCCGTACTGTGGCGCACTCACGAACCGCCCTAACTCGGTTTTTTTCTCCGCCACGCGTTCGTATACTGCCCGCGGAAAGGCGCTGCGGCGCTGGACGCATCATTGAGCATTCGAATGGCAGCTGCGCAGCGTTATGAACCCGTCACTAATGTGGAAACTGTCCTGACATGACGACCTGGACCTTTAAATCAGCCAAAGGGCGACGTTGGCACACGGGTGCGATTGCCTACTCTCTGGCTGCCTACGTCGTCGGCTGGTGGATGCTATTTTCGGGTGGTTGGGCAGGTTTTATCCCCGGCGTTTTATTGCTGGGCCACGGCATGATTATCGCGGCCTATATGATCCACGAGTGTGCGCACAACACCGTCTTCGCGGTAAATCGGCATAACAACCAACTGGCCGGTTGGCTCGGGTGGATCTGTGGCTCCTGCTACGGCACGGTGGAAGACATCCGCACCAAGCACTTCCGGCATCACGTCGAGAACGACGATGTAGTGTGGTTCGACTACGAGGGATTCTTCAAAAAGCACCCCCTTGTTTATCGCGTGACGATTTTTCTGGAGTGGTGCTTCATCCCCGCTCACTGCATCTTGATGCATACCATCATGATGTTTACCGCTTTTATTATTCCCCAGCGCCGTAACCAACTGTCGCGCAACATCGGGGTGATTCTGGTTCGTTTTAGCCTGCTCGCTGCACTGGCGGTCTTTACGCCCGTCGCACTGGTCGGCTATCTCATTGCCTACATGCTGATGATTATTGTGCTGCGCTTTGTCGACGGTCTGGAGCACGACTATCCCTACCGCACCAACCTCTACACAGACGAGGTCTCAGACCACAAAGGTGACCTTGAATGGGAGCAAGAGCACACCTTTAGCCCGATTCTGTCCTGGCGGTACGAATGGGTGAACTGGCTGATTCTAAACTTTGGGTATCACAACGCCCATCACGCCAAGCCCACCACGCCGTGGTTCGAGTTGCCCGCGCTGCACCGCGAACTGTTCGGGGAAGACCCCGACACGGTGATTCGCCTTTGGCCACAGCTGGTAATGTACGTGCGCTACCGCCGCTACCGTATCTTCCACGACGCGCCCGGACTTGAGCCCGCCTCCGGCAAGGACTTTTTGCGCGCGGCCCAATCTGCACAACTCACCGGCGGCAACGCTGCGTCGTTTCTGACGTCCTTCTAACGCCGCATCGATGCCACACTCTCTCGATATTTATCAATCGCTCTGGGCGATGGAACGACGTATTCCAGGGCAGGCCGAAGAGCCCGTGGAAGTGCACATGGAGCGCATTGCTGAAGCGGGTTATGCGGGAGCCTGCGTGGATCCGAATGTATCCGAGATCCCGGATTGCCTTGCGCTAATGCCAGCCCTCGAGCGACTGGGATTGAAGTGCATGGTCAACGCCTTCCCTCACGATGTGGACTCAATGCGGCCGCTGTTGGACATGGCCGCGGAAATGAATGCCACCCAGGTAAACGTGATTGGCGGCGTTATGCCGTTAACCGCATCAGAGGCTGTGCCAGTCGTCGAGACGTGGCTGGCGATGGCAAACGCTTATGACTTTCCACTGCTGCTTGAGACGCACCGTAACGGGACCTTCAACGACCTGTTCTTTACGCTGGAAGTGCTGGAGAGGCTCCCTGAGCTGCGGCTATGTGCGGACCTCTCCCACTTTGTCGTTGATCGAGAACTGCAAATCCCGCTGAATGAGACTGACGAGGCCTATTTCTCGACGATTCTTGAGCGTTCGGATTCGTTTCAGGGACGTATCTCAAACAATCAACAAATCCAGATTGCGATTGATTTCCCCCAGCATCAGGAATGGGTTGCCCAGTATCGGCAGTGGTGGCAACAGGGCATCGTCGGATGGCATGCTCGACAGGCTCACGATGCCACCCTCAATTTTTTGGTGGAGCTTGGACCGCCCGCTTATGCGATCACGGGTGCCGACCAGCGTGAGCTGTCGGATCGCTGGCAAGAGGGCTTACAAATCCGTGAGTGGGTGGAAGCGATCTGGTCAGCGCTTGAGAGCGCTTAACTCTGTCAGAGCAAAACACTCGTTAGCAGGCATGCCGGACGTGTGCTGCACACAATAAGCCATGTTAGTTCTCCGGTTTCGGACCCTACGACCCAAACGGAATTCATTATCTACCGCCTTTCATCGCGACTGATGTTTGGACGAACGCGAGCCCCTCGTCGTGCATAAAAACCCATCAAGCTGCGAGCACCCCCTCGATAAGCGTCAGCGCCTCGGTGACCTCACCTGCGGTGTTGTAATGCCCCAGCCCCAAACGCAGCACGCCTTCCTGGGGGTCCAGATCCAGCGCTTTCGCCACCTCTAAGGCATAGTTGTCACCCCAGTGGCAGTAAAGGCCGGCGCCTGAAAGCTGCCGCGCGATCGCACTGGCAGGATGCCGTTCATGGGTAAAGGAGAAGGTCGCCACGCGATGGTTCAGCGTGCTCGCGCCCTTCATGGTCAGCCCTGGGATCGCCACCAAACCCGTCAGTAGCTTCTCTGATAATGCATCCTCGTGTGCGCCCATCGCCGCATAGGCGCCTTCGAATAGCTGACGGCGTTCGCCGCTGCACCCGCCCTCGTTCGCCAGCCACTGAAAGTATTCCAGCGTGCCCATCAGACCCGCGATTAACTCAAAGGCCGGGGTGCCCAGACTGAACCGAAAAGGCAGGGCATTGCTGGCACAGCGGAGTTTGTAAGCGCGAAGGGATTCCAATCGCTCCCGCTTGCCATACACCACGCCCAAATGTGGGCCATAAAACTTATACGGCGAGCAGGCGAGGAAGTCGCAACCAAGATCTCTCACATCGATCAGTCGGTGCGACGCGTATTGCACCGCATCCACATACACAATGGCACCGGCGGCTTGCGCCATCGCGGTCAGCGCTTTGACGTCGTTCACGCCGCCAGTCAGGTTGCTCGCATAGTTGAGCGCCAATAACCGCGTGCGATCACTCAGCAAAGGCTCAAGCAGTTCCGGTTCGACACGCCATGTGTCTCGATCAAACTCCAGCCACTTCACTACCAGATCATTGTCTTCGGCCATCTGCAGCCAGGGCGAAACGTTCCCCTCGTGCTCCATCCGCGTGATGATGATTTCGTCACCCGGATCAAACTGATGCGCAAGACTACGCGAGAGCTGATAGGTGAGCGTCGTCATGTTGGCGCCAATAAGCACTTCGCCAGCGTCGGGTGTGCCCAAAAAGTCGGCCATGGCGGCAACGGCGGCGTCATAGAGCGCATCGACCTCAACAGAGGTAGGGTTAAAGACACCGGTATTGCTGTTATAACGTTGAAAAAAATCGACGATGCGGTCAATGGTGTGCCGTGGCACCTGCGTGCCAGCCGCGTTATCAAAATAAATGCGGCGCTGGCTATCGTCTGTTGTCGCCAGCGAGGGAAATTGCTGTCGAACCGCTTCAATTGGAAATGTCATATTGTGTGAAGCCCCCCACAGTCGGGTCCAAAGGCAGTTGCGTATCGTACCCTGCCAAAGTGGGCACTAGAGCTGCTCAAAAAAATCTAGGATGAGTGGCCAGCTGGTGCTGAGGTTATACATGTGGCCCATATCGGCCCGACAATCGAGTACCGGCGGCCATTTTGAGTCGCTCTGACAATAGGACCAGCCACGGCACTCCATGCCGGCGCGGCCAACATCAATAGGCGCCGCCGGCACCGAGGTGTCACAGCTCTGGGCCTCAGCCCACACCTCGGTGATCGCTGAAGCGCTGGAGTAATAATAAACATCGCCATCAGAGGTGGTGGTAAACGTTTCTTGCTCCCACTCTCCCGGCGGGACGGTGCGGTCGCCGGTGCCTGTCACAGAGATCGCGGGCATGCCGCCTTCAAGCACCGGAGGGTCAAGAAAACCGCGATGAGGTAGGCCAATAATTGCTGCTACCGCCGCGAAAACCTCTGCAGTGCGGCTATCGCGGCCCAAATCCCAGACATACATCCCGCCATTCGAACCGCCCACAGCGTAAACACGCTGCACATCGATACACAGATTAGCGCTGACCTCAGTCACAAGTTCTGCGGCGAATGCCACGTCGTCCACAGAACATTGCGTCCAGGAGCACCCGTTCTCCGCAATCCCCTCGCAGGACGGGTAGGTGTAATTGTTAGTCTGATCATCATCGCAGACGGCCAGTGTGTCCCCGTCCACTGCCGCGTTGAGGCCATCCCCATCGAGGCCGGTCGTCGAGCCGGAAAACGACCACGACGCAGGTTGTATGCCAGTTTCCTCTCCCCCAAGCCCCAGCGGCGCCACCAACACATAACCTCGCTGGTCTGCCTCTGACTGCACCGTAACATTGCCCAGAAACTCTCTCTCATTGCCGCCCCAACCATGAAACAACACGATCAGAGGATAAGCCTGGTCCGCGCTGTAACCCGCCGGCAGGCGGACCTTGAATTGACGCGCGATGCCGCCCTGCTCGAGAGTGTAATCGCCCGAGCTCCAGCTCGCGGACGGGCACGCAGCTCCCGCATCAGGTGCGCCCACCTGCGCAATGTCAGCGATTTCGAAGCCCTGGGTCGCGGTGTCAAAATCCATGACCACATCCCACTGACGCCCCTCGACAGTGACGCCTTTCAGCGTAAAAGAGGCGTCGGCAAATGACACCTCTGACACCGTCGACGTATCAACTTCTGAGGGGTCGCCTATATATGAAGACAGGAATCGGTCGACCTTAAAGATCGCGCTGTGTGTGGCGATGCCACCATTGTTAGAGATCGCCCGAGCGGTAAACATATACTCACCCGGCGCAAGCCCCTTATAGTTGTAGGCCATGGAGAAACCTGATTTATCCGCGTCAGGAAAATCGGGGTAAGCGTTTGCCACATCTCCTCTAGCGCCTCCCATAGGCACATTGAAGGCGTAGCTACCATCGACATCGATCTCTACTGCAGCAATACCTGAGTCAGCGATGGCCCAGCCGCGCAAATTGGCAATGCCCGCATAAATGCCATCGGCATTGGGCTCTTCTAAATTAACGATCACCGTCTCCGAGAAAGCCGCTGAAGAAAAAAGCGCGAGCAATCCAGCACGAGCCATTATTTGGGCGGGGATTGGCATTTGGAACCTATGACACCTGTGAATCACGAACAGATTACTGAGAGCGTATGCCAGCGTAAAGTGGCCTGTCATCATCGTAAGACAGCGCGACATGGTGCAAACTGGTGACTCGCCTTTCATCAGCCCCGCCGAGGCATTCGCAAGAGGACCGACAGTGGCAGCAGCAGTCATCGATGTGCACGCCCATGTGGTATTTGAGGCGTTAAATGGCAGCGCGGGCCACTATGGTCCTGAGGCCGGTGTCGACGAAAATGGCGCGCCGTTTTTTCGGATCGGTGGCTATACGATGAAGCCGATCTCATATCAGGGTACGGTTTTTGCTGAACTGGATCTGCGGATTTCACATCTCGATCGACTGGGCATCGATATTCAGGTGCTCTCCCCCAATCCCCTCACTTTTTTTCATGGTATCGAACCCGCTATCGCCACTGACTTTTGCCGCCAGCACAACCAATTGATGGCGGACACAGTCGCCAAAGCCCCGGACAGGCTGGTCGGTCTGGCAGCGCTGCCCATGCAAGACGTCTCTGCTGCGCGCGAGGAGTTGGAGCGGGCGGTCGGCAGATTGGCCCTCAAGGGTGCCATGATCGGCACAGATATCCCGCAGGGTTTTGCCTGCCAGTCACTGGACCCCTTCTATCAAACACTCACCAATCTCGATGTGCCACTATTCGTGCACGCCAGTTCTACAGATGGTGCGGGCGGGTTGAAGGACGACCGGCTCAGCCAGCACAACCTCTCGCTAAGTTTGGGATACGCGCAAGAGGAAACGCTCGCTGTCGCGCAACTGCTGCTGGGTGGTGTGCTCGATCGGCATCCCACCCTGAATGTGTGTGTTTCACATGGTGGTGGTACAGCAGCATTTCTGGCCGAAAAAATGGACCAGCTGGCGCAGGTGGACCCTGCCGCCTCAGAAGGTGTGAAACAGAATGGATTTGGCCATGAACTACAGAAGTTATGGTTTGATACCCATGTGAAAGGCGAGGTAGCGGCTGCGGCACTTCGTCACTATGCCCATGAAGATAAGTTAGTCTTGGGCACCAATCTGGGCGGGTTCGATACACCCGAGGCACTGAGCGCGGACGCCGAACGCCTCTCCCAAAACGCGAGACGACTGCTGAGGTTGCCGTGATAGTACTGAACAATATTGCCCTGTTTAACGGCCACGCTGATCAATTCTGTGGCGATGCGTGCGTGGCGTTCGCCGACGGCCGCATCCTCTACGCGGGCCCTCGGGAAGGCAGCCCATCCCTCGACGATGGAGCACAAGTTATCGATGGCCAGGGCCACTTTGTCATGCCGGGCATGGTGGAGTCCCACGCTCATCTCTCCTACACCAACAATGGTCCACTGGAGCTCGACAAATCTCCTGTCGAGGAGGTCGTGATTAAAACGATCCATAACGCGCGGGTGATGTTGGGCTCGGGGTTCACATCGGCGATCAGCTTTGGCTCGGTACACAGGGTCGACGCATTCCTCAAGCGCGGCATCGAGTGCGGCGACGTCTTGGGTCCTCGCTTACTGGCGGGCGGTCGCGATATTGGCTCAACCGGCAGTAACGCCGACCTGCACCCTGACTACGCACAATTGAAAATCGACGGGCTGGGCATGATTACCGACGGCCCTTGGGAAGTCCGTAAAGCCGTGCGCACGCTGTCTAAAAACGGTGTCGACGTGGTCAAAGTGATGATCGATGGTGAATTAATCTCCTCAGGGGGTGGGATCAAACCTGGTGTGCTGGGCTTCACAGATGAGGAGCTGGAGGTGCTCGTTGGCGAGGCGCATCACCGTGGCATGCGGGTCGCCTGCCACGCGCGATCTGCCGCGGCGGTGAAGCAAGCCGTGAGGGCTGGCGTCAACTTCATTGGCCATGCGAACTATCTGGATGACGAAGCCCTGGCGCTCCTCGAGGCGAATCGCGATCGCGTATTCGTAGGGCCGGCGGTCGCCTGGGAGATTACTTTTCTTGAGCATTATCAGAGCTTTGGGTTTGAGACGGGCAGCCCCGAGCATGAGGGTTATGAGGCTGAGTTGGAGGCAACCCAGGCCTCTGTAAAGCAAATGCGAGAAGCCGGTATCAGAGTGCTAGTGGGCGGAGACTATGGCCTCAACATCACACCCCATGGCACCTATGCCAAAGAGCTTCAGTACTTTACTGATTACTTCGGCTTCTCTCCCGGCGAAGCGCTGCAAGCCGCCACGAAACACGGCGGCGAGGCCTTTATGGCGGACGGCAGCCTCGGCACGCTCGAGGCGGGAAAAATCGCAGACATGGTGATCGTGAAAGGAAATCCGCTGGAGCAGATCAGTGTGCTGCAAGATGCGGATAACATTGCAGCGGTGGTCAAAGACGGTCAGATTTATGCGGGTTTGCTCGACAGTCAGTCGCCTCATCAAAAGAATGCTGAACAGTTGAATCAGTTGCTGGGAGCATCGCCATGCAATTAGCCGGTAAAGTCGCGGTGATCACCGGCGCTGCGCGTGGCTTGGGCAGAGCCTACGCCGAAGCGCTGGCTGCAGAAGGCGCGGCTATAGTCGCCGGCGACCTCAACGACTGCACTGACACTGTCGCGGCAGTGGAATCAGCTGGCGGGCGAGCGGTTTCTACCACCGTCGACGTATCCGACGCCAACAGCTGCGAAGCCATGGCGGCACTCGCTATGGATGGCTTTGGCCGAATCGATGTGTTGATTAATAACGCAGCCCTTTACGCCGGCCTAAAAGGCGCGCGCTTTGAGCACCTTGATGAAGCACAGTGGGACCGGGTGATGCAGGTCAACATCAAAGGCACCTGGCTTACCAGCCGCGCGGTGGTAGATCACATGCGTGAAAGCGGCGGCGGCTCGATCATTAACATCGCCTCGCTGGCCGCGGTATTTGGCCTACCTTATGGCCTGGACTATGTCGCGTCTAAAGCAGCGGTTATTGGGATGACCCGCGGCATGGCACGCGAACTGGGATCTGACCATATCCGCGTGAATGCGGTGGCGCCCTCGGCGGTCATGACCGAGGGCACCGAAGAATTCTTCGGCGAAAAGTTCGAGAAGGCGAAGTCGGTGATCGCATCTAACCAACTGATTCCGCGTAATCTTGAAACCGAGGACCTAACCGGCACCATCGTCTATCTGGCCTCAGACGCCAGTCGGTTTGTCACGGGGCAAACCCACATGATCGATGGCGGCTCCTGGTTCCTCTAGGCCGCCTCTGCCAAAATACATTGCAAGATAATGCTTGCTGGTAAGTCAGACGGCCTGCCGCCTCGATGCTACCGCATGAGGGCTGAATAGCTCAGTGCTGGCCCTCTGAATCTGGCTCATTAACCCCAAAATCCAGACGCATTTGGTCGGTATGGGCCTTGGGGCGCCTTACCCGCACCTTCTTCGGGTTGGCCGGCAACCACGAATACTCCACCCCGGGCTCCAACTGCTGCTTTTGCATTGTTTGCCGCAATTCCGCTGGAGAAAACGGCGTCAACGCGCCCCACTCCACTGCGCCGCTGCCACCTGTGCTCTGCTTGCCAGCTTCCTGCCGTTTCTGGGCACGAAATAGCCGTGATCGGCAGGTTGCCCCGCAAGTTTTTTGGTCCGGACGACCCTGAAACACCTTTCCACAGCCCAGACAGGTGATACTTACCTTGCTGGCTGGCGCCCGACGGCTGTTGTGATGTGCCACACGGCAGGCGACGCTGCAGAACTTGCGGAGCGCCTGTTTGCGACAACCATGGCGCGTACAGATCTGAGGCATAGTCTATTAAACGCCTGTTATAGAAAACTCTCAAAAACGTTTTATTACTGTTGTTATCAGTAATTTACGGCTTTTCCTCACGCTTTATCAATTTTTACTGAAAGTGGTTTCAAGCATGCTGTGTGAACTTGTCACCGCAGGCTAGGCTTATACAGTGCTGCTTAATGAGTGGCTGTGTACCCGGACCAAGCTGTGACATCATCTCGTAGCGCTGAAGCATTTCCGCCAAAACCGAAGCGCCCTTGCCGGAGCAGGCAAAATCGAACACTCAGGATTGGTATTGTTCAACCTTGAGCGGGAATGCGCCGAGACGTTGGTGAGAGGGCGAATGGAAGCAAACCACACCAGACGGGAGGTCAAGGTGGATGTGAAATCGAATATCTCTTGGGCGATCGCCTCTATTGCACTCATGGCCTCGGCGCTCTACGTCGATCAAGGCCCGGGAAAAGCTCTCTTGGCGGAATACACCGAATCGGCTCAAGAATCAGCGGGCTAATCAGGCCGCTAGCACTCCTCGAGGCCGTTGCAACCGTTTAACCCCTCTTTTTTTCGCTCCTCATCCCCTATCCCAATCTCTATCACCTTGGCGATCCGGCCGGACTGAGCGACAACGGCGGACGCTTGCAAGTCGCAGACTGACAGGACAGCATCACGGCTTGAACCACAATTTCATCCACTGGGAGCCGAGCCGTGGCCCACGTCGAATTCTTCTATGACCTCTCGTCACCCTGGACGTATCTCGCCTTTAACAATATTCAGCCGACTCTAGCGGAAACCGGCGCAGAGGTGACGTGGCGACCATTTCTGGTCGGCGGCGTCTTCAACGCAGTGAACCCCAGTGTCTACCAAGCGCGGGCCGAGCCCATGGACCCCAAGATTGTTCACAACTACCGCTGGTTACGCGAGTGGGCACGGGTTGCGGGCCTCCCGCTGGTATTCCCCACTGCGCACCATCCGGTGAAGTCGGTGTTGGCGATGCGCGCATGCTGTCTGCTGGAGCAGGACCAGCCGACACTGCAACGGTTCTCTAAAGCCGCTTTCGATGCCTACTTTGGCCGGGGTGAAAACATTGATGAACCAGATGTCATTCAAGCGATCGCGGGTGACTGTGGTCTTGATGGTGCGTCATTGGTCAGCCGCACCGCAGAACAATCCATCAAAGATCAGTTGCGGTCGAACACAGAAGAAGCGATCGAGCGCGGCGCCTATGGCTCTCCAACGATGTTCATTGATGACGCACTGTATTTTGGCAATGATCAGTTGCCCCTCGTGCGGGCCGCGCTCCTATCAAAGGGCAGTTAAGGCTTGTCTGGCATGCGGCGAACGCCCTGCATCAAGCCTTCGCGGATCGGAGCCAAAAATCCATCCGCCAGCACTGGACAGGAGGGATAAATCAGCCGTCCGCTATGCCTCTCCGGGTGACCAGATAGGTGGCAAAGCTGCCCAACCAGTGACTACCCGCATAGTGCTCGGCGCTCACCCCCTCAAGTCCTGCCTCCCTATGCGCGCTGGCCGATACCGATATAACCCTTTGCCTCGGATCACCGGGTGGTAGCGCCGACGCAATACCCTCTAGCATCCAGGCGCGGCTGAGGTTCACGCCATCGAGGTGCACAATGTGCGGGTCGGAGCGATCGCTGACGGAAGCGGGGACCAGCCATTCACCCTTCTCCGGAATATCTAAAAACTGCGACAACCAGTCAGCGAATGCATCGGGGGGCATTACTCGACGCATCAAGTCGGCCTCGCCCAGGCACGGCGATAAAAAGTCGGCGCCCGAGGGCTCGAAATGAATCGGACAGCCCCGATCCTTGCCATAAAGAGCTGTCGCTCGCTCGACAACCAGTGACTCAAAACCCTTATCACCCGTTATGCGCGCCCAATCAAGGGCTAATCCCAACGCAAACGCAGTTTGCGAATGGGTGCCGCTTCTCACCGGATACGTGAGATTCGGTAACCAGTCAGTCAAACGCGCAACTAGCGCGGACTCCAACGGACGAATGCTCTCCCGCCATTCAGCCGCCTGCCGGTCATCCCACTCATGAAGTTCCGCAGCCAACTGCAACAACCACGCTATGCCGTAAGGTCTTTCAAATGATCGGCGCCCCTTTGCCGACACATACGCAGTCTCGGCTAACAAGTGCTCTCGCGTCAGGCTTTGCGCTAGCGCCACGCGCGCAGGCTGCGCGTACTCGCTCTGCGGGTACTGTCTTGCCAATCTCGCTAACAGCCAATGTCCATGCACCGAGCTGTGCCAATCCAGACATCCATAAAAAGCGGGCGTGAGTTCGCGTGGTGGTGCCACATCGGCATCGCTCTGCATGCTGTGCGAAATGTGATTGGGGTATTCCTGGTGCACACAGGCCAGTGCAAGGGTTGCGAAGCGATCGGCCGCGACCTGCTGGTGTTGCGCGGAGGCCCGTGGTGTCAGCGAAAACCCTAGGGCAACGATAACCATCGCAAAGGTGCAAAAACTGCTGATGCGATCACGGTAGCGGGCTGAACTCGTCATTTCTCCGGCCACTCATTGGGTTCATCTACTCAAGGTAACAGCTCTTTGCTCTCGTTTCCTTGATTGCGATGAGCCTCCACATGCGTGGCGACCAGTTGACGGCGGTGCCTTGAACCGACACAGTCCGGGGAAATTGTGTTTTGGTATTCGCTATGTCACAAGACGAATGGCACTCAAGCGCGTGCATCCTGTGCGAACTCAATTGCGGCATCAAAGTGCAAACCGGAGGCGCTGAGGGTCGCGAGATTGTGAGGATCCGAGGCGATGAGGATCATCCAGCCTCGCAGGGATATTTGTGTCAAAAGGCATCTGGCCTCAATCACTACCAGAACGGCAAAGATCGCATTACCTCGCCGCTTCGCAGACGCGCTGACGGCTCCTTTGAGGAAATTGACTGGGATACCGCAACCCGAGAGATCATGGAACGCTTCGGGGCCATCCGTGATACCCACGGCGGCGACAAAATTTTCTACTATGGCGGTGGCGGTCAGGGCAATCATTTACCTGGCGCCTACTCCAGTGCCACACGCTCGGTGTTAAACAGCGTTTATCGCTCTAGCGCTCTGGCCCAAGAAAAAACCGGGGAGTTCTGGGTAAACGGCCAGATGTTCGGCACCATGGTGAAAGGTGACTTTCATCACTGCGACGTCGCGTTTTTTCTGGGAAAAAACCCTTGGCACTCGCACGGCGTACCGCGAGCGCGCGCTTTTCTGAAGGATTTTAGTAAGGACTCGACCAAAACAATGATTGTGGTCGATCCAGTGGTCACTGAAACAGCGAAAATGGCTGATATTCATTTACGGGTGAAACCGGGCACCGACGCGTGGCTGTTTGCCGCAATGGTCGCGATGCTGGTGCAAAACGACCGCTACGCACAAGCATGGGTATCCGACAACACCACAGGACTCGCCGACATTGTTCAAGTATTCAGCAGCATCCCCGTCGCTGAATACTGCGTCCATGCGGGCCTCACAGTGGCGGAAGTTGAGCGAACCGTAGAGGTCATCGCGAACGCCAAAGGCATGGCGATGTTCGAGGATCTAGGGATTCAAATGAATCACCATTCCACGCTCATCAGCTACCTTGAGAAGCTGGTCTGGGTGCTGTGCGGACACTTCGGAAAAGAAGGTGCGCAATACGTGCCAGCCTATCTGCAAAATATTGCCGGCAGTGGCCGCAGCTCACGAAAAAGTCCGGTGGTTGAAGCGCCCATTATCAGTGGGATGGTGCCCTGCAACGTGATAGCCGATGAGATCCTGACAGACCACGCGGATCGCTACCGCGCCATTCTGGTGGAATCGGCCAACCCAGTTCACTCTCTCGCTAACAGTAATCGCATGAGGGAAGCGTTGCGCGCGCTCGAACTGGTCGTCGTGATTGACATCGCCATGACAGAGACCGCGCGCGCAGCAGATTACGTACTCCCAGCATCGACTCAGTTTGAAAAATGGGAAGCCACCTTCTTCAACTTCGAATTCCCTGAGAACTACTTCCACTTGAGAAAACCGCTGTTCGCACCTTTGGGTGATTCACTTTCCGAGGCGGAAATACACTGCCGCCTACTCGAGGCATCTGGTGATATGCCCGCGGATTTGATCGAAGAACTGCGCGCACTCCTCCAAAAAGAGGGGCGCTCCGCGTTCCGAAACCGGTTTGCAGCGGCCATGGCGGAGGACGGTACGGTCGCCAAATTAGCACCCGTGATCTTGTACCGCACACTCGGGGAGGTATTGCCCGAGGGTGCTGCTGAGGGGGCAGCCTTGTGGCCATTGACACTCAATTTCGCGTTACGGGACAGCGACAGCTTGGCACGGGCTGGTTACACAGGCGATGTTTTCGAACAAGCCGATAAACTATTCCACGCCATTATTGCCGGGCACTCAGGCGTCATCTTCTCGAAGGACAACATGGAAACCGTGTGGGGTCGCTTGGGTCACGAGGGACGTATTCAACTTGTGATTCCCACGCTACTCGACGAACTCAAAGTGCTCGAGGCGGGCCCAGCGAACCGAGCAAACAGTGAATTTCCCTTCACATTGAGTGCAGGAGAGCGCCGGGACTACACGGCAAATACGATTTATCGAGATTTTGGCTGGCGCCGCAAAGATCCTGATGGGTCACTGCGCATGAGCCCAGACGATGCGGCAACGCTCGGCATCTCAACGGGCGACCAGGCACGCATCACCACTGCCACCGGCTCAGCACTGGCGCGAGTTGAGGTAACGGACCGTATGCTGCCCGGACATGTATCCATTCCCAATGGTTTTGGTCTGGATAATGAGGACGGCACGCGCTCTGGTATTGCACCCAACGAGCTGACGTCTTTGGATGATCGCGATAAGTTCGCTGGCACCCCACACCATAAGTTTGTGCCAGCGAGAATTGAGGCGGCTGGCTGAGCCCAATCTCCGATGAATCAGTTCCGGTCATTGTTGAAATAACCCTATACCGGGAGCTGTGAACAGCAAAGCATCAAGGACGAAAGTCTAGCCATCGCATTCTTGCGTAGAGTGTGGATGACGAGAGAGAAATCTATACGACGGGGCGGCCTCGCCCGCGGCTTGCGCTTGTCGCTCGCCGGTGCGCGGGCGGGTGGTGCCTTCGCAGTCGACGGCGCGCTGAAAAAATTGCGCGGCGACACCCCCGATGACGACGCCCTGCTCAGCCGCGAAGCCCGCCGCTTCGCCCGCCAGTTGGGTGAACTCAAGGGCTCATACGTCAAAATTGGTCAACTCCTTGCACTCTTGGGCGAGCACTTCTTGCCTGCACCACTTACGAGGGCGCTACATGAACTAGAGGCTCAAACCGAGCCAGTGGCGTGGTCGGAAATGCAATCCGTCTTTCGCTCTGGTTTGGGCGTGCACTATTCCGGTCTCGAAATAGAACCTGAAGCATTGGCAGCCGCATCGCTGGCGCAAGTCCACCGTGCACGCATTGTCTCGACTGGTGAGCAGATCGTTGTAAAGGGTCAGTACCCAGACCTTGTCGCGCTCCTCGACGAGGACTTCGATACCGTCGTCAAAATGTTGCGACTGGCGAGATGGATACCCGGAAGCCGGGACTTCGATAGCTGGCTCACCACACTCCACACGCAGCTCTTGGCTGAGGTCGACTACCCTAGAGAACAGCGAATGGCGCAAGCAATGGCTGATGGTTTGTCCCAGCATGCGGCGCTGCAACAGTCCCCGGTGACCATACGCGTGCCGCAGTTCTGGCCGGAGCTCTGCGATGCAGACGTCCTGACCATGGAATATGTTGAGGGACATCGTGCGGCCTCATTGGCGATCGCGGCACTTCCCCAGGCTACGCGCGATGAGCTAGGTAAAGCGATGTTGCAGCTTTTCTTCGTCGAGGTATTTGATCTGGGATTAGTCCAAACCGACCCCAACTTCGGCAACTACCTCATCAATGACGATGGCAGTGAGCTTACGCTGCTAGACTTTGGTTCGGTGTTCGAGCTGGATCAGACTGTCCGTACAGCACTCTGCGACACTATCGTGGCGGGCCTCATTAACAACGAGATCCGCCTCGAGCGCTCGCTGGTGGCGCTAGGCTGCCTCAAACCAGATGCCGGTGAGAGTGCAAAGGCAACGTTTAAAGCCTTCATCAACAGCTTGTTAGAGCCCCTCCGCCCACCGGAAGCATTGCCACCGGAACATCTGAATGCGGAGGGTCTTTACTGCTGGGGACGCTCGGAACTCATCAATCGAACCGGTCAGCATGTCGCGCGCTCACTCACCAATAGAGAGTTTGCGATCCCCTCAGGAGACTTCGCGATGGTGGTGAGAAAACTGACCGGCGTGTTCACGTTCATCGCGGTGCTCAAGGCGGAATTCAATGGCTACGACATTGTGGCGCCCTATCTCGACGAGGTTACTGCAGGAGCAGAGACCAGCGGATGAACAGTCAATAGCAATGGATCAGGACGTGGACAAAACACGCAGCGTGACAACAAGCGGTAAGCAGCGCGCGGTGCCGAAGGGCCGTGCACAGCGCTTTGGTAAGTTCGCACGCCTCGCCGGCGGCGTCGCAGGCAATATGCTCGCGCACGGCGCCGCGCAGTTGGCTACCGGTAAGCGCCCCCGGGTGAAGGACCTACTGCTGACGCCCAAGAATGCGATAAGACTCACGAAGCAGCTCGCGGAGATGCGTGGCGCCGCGATGAAACTGGGGCAGATCCTCTCCATGGATACGGGTGACTTGCTGCCCCAGGAACTGGCCGACATCCTTGCAACTTTGCGCAACGCAGGCTACGCCATGCCCGACGCCCAGTTGCAGCAGGTATTGACAGATGAGTTGGGACCCAACTTTGAAAAAAAGCTGCAGGGGTTTGAGTCGCGGCCGTTCGCGGCAGCCTCTATCGGCCAGGTGCATCGATTGTCGACGCGCGACGGGCGGGCCGCTGTACTCAAAGTACAGTACCCGGGTGTCAGAGAAAGTATCGATTCCGACGTCGACAACCTTGCCTCATTGCTGCGCGTATCGGGGTTGCTGCCCAAGCACATGGATATGTCCCCGCTGTTAGCCGAGGCAAAGTCGCAACTGCATGAAGAAGCCGACTATGAGCAAGAAGCTCGGTACCTCAACGCATTTGTGCGCGCGTTGGGCGACGACGAGCGGTTTTTGTTGCCACGAGTAATCCCGTCACTGAGCTCTTCGCGGATTTTGGGCATGACCTTTGTGCCTGGGCAACCGATAGAAAATGTTGCCCATGCAGACGCTTCGGAGCGTAATCGCGTTGCAGCCCTGTTATTCGAGCTGTTCATGATTGAGCTCTTTGACCTTCGTCTTGTCCAGACCGACCCCAACTTCGCTAACTACCAATACAACCCTGAAACGGGGCAGGTCGTCCTGCTCGATTTCGGCGCATCGCGGCGTTTCAAAGCATCACTTGTGCGCGGCTATCGTGATCTGTTGGTGGGAGCCGTCGTCGGAGATAGGTCGGCGATGATCGAAGCCGCCGATTCGATTGGCTATAAATTGGGGCCGGACAACTCCCTCTATCAACAGACGTTGCTGGAGCTGGCAGACATCGCGTTGGTGCCACTGACCGTCAACAAACCCTATGACTTTGAGCGCTCACCGATCCCGCAGCAGCTCATGCAGCTGATTGAGCCGCTGAAAGACAACAGAACTTTCTGGCAGGTACCACCAATCGACATCGCCTATATACACCGCAAAATAGGCGGTCTTTTTATGCTCGCAACGCGATTAAACGCCACCATCAATGTGCACGAGTTGCTCTTACCCTGGGTAGACCAGCAAGACACTACGCCCTGACATGGCGAGGAAAACCTCGCCGTGGCCCGGCCAGCACCGCAGATAGCAAGCGCCAGAATCCCTGAGCGATTAGGTGCACAAAGGTGTTGAGAAGGTATATCGGATTTTTATGGGTAGAGATGTGGCGGAACTAGGCGGGATCGAACCGCCGACCTCAACACTACCAGTATTGCGCACTTCAAGCTGATCTACTTCCAACCGGCACGATCAAACACCATGAGCGCAGCAGCCTGATTGACTCCAAGTTCAGAGGTATTAAGTGAGTCTTCGGCAAAATCACCGAGGGCCACTACCGTTGAGGTCGCAGCGATCCCTGGCACGGCAGGGTATTCATGGTTCCCATTTGCGAACAACGACTGCGCTTGGTCACTAGCGAGGTATTCCAAAAACCTGATCGCGTTTTCAGGATTAGGAGCCGTTTTAACCAGACCCGCTCCACTAATATTGACATGAGTGCCGTTGCCCGCCTGATCTGGGAACACAATGCCTACGGCTGCTGCCACCGCTTGGTCTTGAGGATCCTCAGACGCCGCTAGCCTCGCTAGGTAATAGGTGTTTGCGATGGCAATACCGCATTCACCACTCGCAACAGCGCGAATCTGGCCCGTATCGTTGCTCTGAGGCGTCCGTGCAAAATTGGCCACCACACCCGCAGCCCACTCCTCGGCCGCCGCCTCGCCGCTTCTGGCCACGATGCTCGCCATCAAAGAGATGTTGTAGATATTGCTTGAGGATCGGATGCAAACCTTTCCCTTATGGCCAGGGTTTGCCAAATCCGCGTAAGTAGCAAGCGGTTCGGGCATGCCAGCGGCGCGGTTGTAGACAATCACGCGAGCACGTTTAGAGAGCCCCATCCAAAGGCCTTCAGGATGGCGCATGTTGCCGGGCAAACGATCAGCAAGCACGGCAGAATTAACCGGTTGAAAGATACCTGCTTGCTCAGCCCGCCACAAACGTCCTGCATCTACAGTAATCAGCAGGTCTGCGGGACTCGACACTCCCTCACTTTCGATTCGCGCTATGAGCTCATCAGCCCCCGCCTCAATCAAATTGACCTTGATGCCGGTGGCCTCGGTAAAGTTGTCATAGAGTGCTTGGTCAGTGTCATAGTGACGAGACGAATATAAGTTGACCTCGCCGGCCGAGGGGTCATCAGTCTTGTTGTCGTCCATGCAGGACGTCAGCACGGCCAACAGCACCGTGAAGACAGGAATTAAAAACGCCTTAGACATAAAAATAGTCACTCATCTGCTGAATCACTAATAATAATGAGAATCATTATCTTATTCAACAACGCAAGGAGAGGCGAAAACAGCACCCGAATGAGGCACCACCCGCACTCTCGAACCCACTCCTATCGCGGTGCCCGCATCTTTTGGCCAGTTCAGAATCACTGTCAATTCGCCTCCCGAACCGTCAAACGACACGCGAGTCAGCCTCCCGAAACTCTGAATATTAGTGATCAGGATCCCATTATCGTCAGGCTGCAGCGCTAGCCGGTCAGCATCGACGACCAACGACGCATCACCATTGCTCGAAAGGGGATCAACCAATGCGCAGCGCTCCCACTCCCCCACTGGCGTCACAATGCGATCCTCATAAATGGTTCCTTCGAATACTTGAGGCTCACCGAATAACTCCGCGGCGAATCGCGACTTAGGCCTGTCATACATTCCCTGCGGTGTGCCGCTCTCCACAATCAAACCTCGGTGAAGCACCGCGACATTGTCGGCCATCATTAATACCTCAGCTGGATCGTGGGTGACGAACAGCCCCACAGTGCCTGTGTCCCGAATAATGCGTCTGGCATCCTCTCGCAGAGCCCTTCTGAGGGGCGCATCTAGATTTGCGTATGGTTCATCAAACAGCAGGACCCGTGGTTCCGGCGCCATAGCTCGAACCAGCGCAACGCGCTGACGTTGTCCCCCAGACAGGCTGTCTGGATTCCGGTCAGCAAAATCAGCCAACTCCACCCGCTTCAACCATTCTGTTGCCAGTTTGCGCGCCCCTTTCTTTGGGAGCCCAAAGGCGACATTGTCAGCAACGCTCATATGCGGAAATAGCGCTCCCTCCTGGAACACCATGCCTATGCGCCTTTCCTCAGGCGACACCATCTTCGTTTCGCTCGCCAAGACCTCGCCGTCAAGAAGAATGCGCCCGCTCTGAAGCCTCAGTAAGCCGGCCAACAGTCTCAATAAGGTTGTTTTGCCGCAGCCAGAGTGCCCAATCAAACAGGTTACCTCTCCTCCGACACTCTGAAGAGAGACATTGTTAAGCACCTGATGCGGACCAAACTGATGCGATACTTTTTCAATTACCAGCACTTGAATACACTAGCCGTCATTAATACGTTCGCAGCAGTCTATGCATACTGTATCGCAACATTCCAGAGTTCTATTTCTGTTGCCCGCCTGGCTCATGGCCGTTGTGATATCAATCCCCGTCGTCGCCACCCTGTTGGCTGTTGCCGAACCACAAGGGCCTATCTGGGAACATTTGGAGGAAACTGTCCTCCATGAGTATGTGCTGAACTCACTCGCTCTGATGGCGCTGACCGGTCTGATATCGCTCGTCCTCGGCGTCGGCACTGGATGGCTGATTGGCGCCTGTACGTTTAAAGGTCGGGAGACGCTTAGCTGGTTGTTGATGCTGCCGCTAGCTGCACCCGCGTACATTGTGGCCTACGTCTACACTGATCTGCTCGAGGTATCCGGACCTGTTCTGACTGCACTTCGCACTTTATTGTCCTTCGATGTTGGGGAGCTGCCATTCCCGTCGATCCGCACACTGCCTGGCGCTGCCATATTGCTATCGCTGGTGCTGTATCCCTACATTTACCTACTGAGTCGCAATAGTTTCGCAGGTAGATCTGGCGCCCAGTTTGATGCCGC
>Ga0160423_10000905_pt1 | contig 24673 bp, 8 predicted proteins | sample CRUFie14St8metaG_FD_108191 | JGI IMG/M metagenome (GOLD analysis project Ga0160423, IMG submission 108191) | Marine microbial communities from the Costa Rica Dome - CRUD Field 142mm St8 metaG | ecosystem: Environmental > Aquatic > Marine > Oceanic > Photic zone | place: Costa Rica: the Eastern...
ATCAATCACAGTGATAATCCAAACTGTGAAAAGTATTTGGTAGGTAATAAGTACTATATTCGCACAATTAAAGACATAAATCCGATTGAAGAACTTGTCTTAAAATATACATTTTATAAAGTAGTATAAATATATTGAGTAAATTGCATCAAGAAGTAGATGCCAGTCATAAGACAACGACAATCTAGACGTTTTAAGGATATTTCTCTATCTTTTAAGAGACATCCTGTAACAAATGATATACTTGCACTTACAAATGAAGATGCAATTAAGAGATCTGTTCGTAATTTAGTTGAAACAGTGAATGAAGAGAGGTTTTTTAACCCTCTGATTGGTTCTCATGTGAGAGAAAGTCTATTTGAAGTGCCAGATAATACAATTAGAGCCACTTTAAAGGCACAAATTGAAAATTCAATACTCAATTTTGAACCAAGAGTCAATTTGACGGATGTAATTATCAATCATCCGAATGATACGAACGATTTAGAGGTAACAGTAGCTTATGATATCATCGGCCAAGAGGCAACTCCCCAAGAAATAACATTTATCCTTCAACCAACTAGAGTATAATGGCATTTACACAATATACGAATCTCGATTTTGAAGAAATTAAGGTTTCTTTGCGTGAATATCTGCGTGCCAACTCTAATTTTACTGATTTTGACTTTGAAGGATCCAATTTATCCATATTAATTGACACTTTAGCATACAATACCTACGTTACAGCCTATAATACTAACATGGTTGCTAACGAATCATTCATTGATAGTGCAACTTTACGTGAAAATGTCGTAGCTTTAGCACGAAATGTAGGTTATATACCCTCTTCAAGACGAGCTGCAACCGCAAATGTCAGTTTTACAGTAGATTTAGGGTCTGGAACATCAAAATCTAGCGTAACTTTGAAGGCTGGACTCGTTGCATTAGGTGATTTTGCAAATACAAACTACACTTTTTGTGTTTCAGAGGACATTACATCACCTGTAACTGATGGATTTGCAGAATTTACCATAGATATTAAACAAGGAACGTTTATAACCAACGAATTTGTCGTAGATACGTCTCAACCTAACCAAAAATTTATAATTCCTAACCCATATGTTGATACATCAACGTTAAAAGTGCAAGTTAGAGACACTTTAACGTCATCTTCGAGGAAAACTTACTCACAAATCGATAATATTGTTGGAATCAGCACTCATTCTGAGACATTTTTGATACAAGAGATACAAGACGAGAAATATGAGCTACTTTTTGGTGATGGAGTGCTTGGAAAACGACTAAGTAATGGAAATGTCATCAATTCCACATACATTGTGACCGATGGAGTCGGTGGAAACGGTGTTTCTAACTTTTCTTTCTCTGGAAAACTGGTTGATAACGATGGAGGACTAATTACAAGCGGGATTTCTGATGTAATCACAAATGAAAGGTCTTCAAATGGTGCTGAAGTCGAAAGTATCGACACAATTCGTAATTTATCGACCAGAGTTTACTCGGCACAACACCGAGCAGTCACGGCTAACGATTATGAAGCAATAATTCCAACAATTTTTCCAAATGCGGAGAGTGTAACCGCTTATGGAGGTGAAGATGCAAGTCCACCTCAATTTGGAAAAGTATTTTTGTCAATAAAACCCAAAAATGGTCGATTTATCTCGGATTTTGATAAAAGACAACTTTTAGACAAGTTAAAAAGTTATTCTGTAGCTGGAATTCGTCAAGAATTCATAGATTTGAAATATTTGTATGTTGAAATTGACACAAACGTGTATTATAACACAAATGCTGTTGCAAACGTGAATAATTTGAAAACTACGATCAGAAATTCACTTGAAACTTATGCAAGTTCATCAGATTTAAATTCTTTTGGTAGTAGATTCAAATATAGTAAAGTTTTGAAGATAATTGATGATAGTAGTTCCGCAGTAACGTCAAATATTACAAAAGTTATCCTTAGACGTAATTTAGACGTTGATACAGCTAATTTTGCTCAATATGAATTGTGTTATGGTAATAAATTCCATAATCGCAATAAAGGCTACAACATAAAGTCTACAGGATTTGTTGTAGACGGAATTCGTGGTGTTTGTTACTTTACAGACACTTATATTGATGAAAAAACTGGTAGATTGATTATTTTCCGATTAAGTAATACAGGAGCTGTTGAAATAGTTAATAATAATGCTGGAACAGTGAAATATGATATTGGTGAAATTCTTATAGATACAATACGTATACTTTCAACTATTAAAGCAGATAACGTTGTTGAAATTGAAGCAATTCCAGATTCAAATGATGTTATTGGATTAAAAGACCTTTATTTACAATTATCAATTTCTGATAGTAAAATAAATTGTGTCGAGGATATAATTTCTACAGGTGCAGATACATCTGGTGCTAACTATGTTTCTACATCCAGTTTTACAAATGGTTCTAAGGTTCGTGGTGATATTATAACTGATTCAGGTTCAACATCTAGTCTTGTTGGATATGTAAACGGTCAAGCTTATTATGGAGCATATCACACAATGAGTGATGGTTCAAGAATGACAGGAAGCACTCATTCATCTGATAGTCAAGCTATAACAAGCACTCCAGGCACTACATCTTCGTCATCAACCACTACAGGTTCATCATATTCATCTCGTTCGTCATCATCATCTTCTTCTAGTTACTAAACTAATCAATAATGGGTATAGACACCGCAGCTAAAAAGATTCAGATCAATAAACTTGTCAGAAGTCAAGTTCCATCTTTCGTAGCCGAAGATAATCCTCTGTTTGTTGATTTCCTAAAACAATATTATATAAGTGAAGAAAATAAAGGTAAGTCAATTGATATAATCACTAATTTTAATGATTATCAGAAAGCAGATACGTATTCAGAGAATTACAATTTAATTGGGTTTACAACATGCACAAGTCTTGTAAATTCGTATGATGCTACGATTAATGTAAGTTCTACCGATGGATGGCCATCTGACTATGGATTACTGAAAATTGATGATGAAATCATTACATATACTGGTATTACATCTACATCATTTACTGGATGTGTGAGAGGGTTCTGTGGTGTTGATAATTTAAAATCACCTTCCAATCCTGAGTCATTAGTATTCTCTACATCTAGTGCGAGTAAACATGAAAATAATTCTAAAGTAGTTAATTTAAGTAATCTATTCCTACAAGAGTTTTGGTATAAAACTAAACAATTGTTTATGCCTGGTTTTGAGGATAGAAATCTACATTCAAAAGTAGACAAAGCTAATTTTCTACGTCAAGCAAAAGATTTTTATGCATCAAAAGGAACTGATCAAGCTATAAAGATATTGTTTGGTGTTCTATTTGATAGTCGTGCTGAAGTTATAAAACCAGTAGAATATCTATTTGCACCATCAGATGCTGACTATGTGAAGACTAATGATTTGATTGTAGAGAGACTTAGTGGAAATGCTGATAACGTAGTTGGCCAAACACTATTTCAAACTGACAACGCAGCTACAAGTGGATCTATCTTCAATGTTCAATACTTTCCAAGAGAAGGTAGAGACTACTACATTATTAGTTTAAGTAAAGGATCAATAGTTGGAACTTTTGAACCAACAGGATCATCTGCATTGGTTAATCCTGTATCAATAGGAACAACAGTTATTACAGTCGATTCTACACTTGGATTTCCTGAAAATGGAGAATTGTATGTTGGTGCTGGTTTAACTGTTGGTATCGCAACATATACAAGTAAAACATCCACACAATTCTATGGTGTATCTGGTATTTCCTCTAGTTACACTGATAGTGACTTTGTACGATCATCTAAAACTGTTTTTGCATACGAAAATGGAGATGTAGATAAACCAGTCTTCTTTAGATTAACAAACGTAGCTAATGGTGTAGATTTAAGTGATGTTGGATTTCTAAAAGCTAATGATGTTATTGTACCTAGACAGTTAGGAAAAGTATCAGATCAAAACAATTATCATTTGAATAGTTGGGTAGATAATGTAAAAAATAAAACTGACGTTGCTAGAGAAATTGCAACAAACACATCTAAAGTAAATTCAAATAGTAATGTTGTTACAACTGCAGCTCCACATTTTTTAAGTGTCGATGATACAGTGGTTTTACTTGATGTGACTGGAGATGATCAGACTCCCGATAATATTACAGGAACTGTTCTTGATGTTTATAATGATTTGGAGTTTAGAATAGCTATAACTTCAGGTCAATTTGATACTTCTAAACTTTACAAAGTGCAAAGACAGTTAAATTTTGCAAAGAGTACAAATAGTCAATTAGGAGTAGAGAATTTTGTTGCAGATGTACAGAACACATATATTTCTAGAGACAATACTGAAGTTTATGTTACTGCTGGTTCTTTACCAAGTTATGAAATAGTTGCAACTAATAGAAGTAAAACATTTACATCTGCAGACCCAGCATTTAATTCAAATGTAGATGATATAACTGATAGAATTACAATAGTAAATCATAACTTTATTAATGGTGAATTAGTTAGATACTCTCCCACCACATCTACAGTCGTTGGTTTAGATACAGGTTCAGTATATGCAGTGAGAAAAGTTAATAATGATATTATTCAATTATCAAGAAGTATTCCAGATGTAGCTGCTGGAAAAGTAATTCCTATCTCTGGTATTGGTAGTACAACTTCACATACATTAATTCCAAGTGATTTATCTGGCAAAAATGTAAAACACCAAAATTTCTTAAGAAGGTTTCCTGTATCGCCACAACCAAGTGAGGATGATGCACCATTACAGAATGAACCAGTTGGAATGTTCTTAAATGGTGTTGAGATATTATCCAATCAATCTGGTGACAGTATTCATTTTGGTAGAATAGATCGTATTGACGTAGAGAGTGGCGGAAGTAATTATGATCTGGTTACTCCTCCTAATATACACATATCAGATAATGTAGGAACAGGTGCTACTGCATATGCCGTTATTGAAGGTAATTTTAAAGGTATAGATGTCATATCTGGTGGTTATGATTTAAAGAGTGTACCAAATGTAGTAATAACAGGTGGTAATGGTCAAGGCGCAACTGCAAGAGCCAGATTGAAAGCCACCAGAAACTCTAGACTATTTGATGCTAAGAATGATGTTAATATTGGTAATGATAGAATTACTTTTTCTTCTGATCATTTATTCTTTGATGGTGAGTCAGTTGTATATGAAAAATCAGAATTAGATCCTGTTGTAGGTGGTCTTGTTGACAAATCAATCTATTTTGTTAATAAAGTTAGTGACACTCAAATTAGTCTCACAAACACCTTTGAAGACGCTGTGGCGGGTACAAACATTGTTAATATTACTGGTATATCCAAAGGTAGCCATAAATTTACATCTACTGTTTTTAGAAATGTTTTAGAAAGAATTATAGTTGATAATCCAGGCTCTGGTTATTCCAATCGAAAAATTCTAGTTAATTCTAATGCATATCCATCGGCTTCATATTTTGCAAGAGATACAGTCAAAACAGGAATAAACACAGCTAACAATTATATTTACTTTAGAAATCATGGATTTAAATCAGGGGAAACTGTAGAGTACAATAATACAGGCACACCTATAAGTGGTTTAGATACAACTCAAAATTATCAAGTAATTGTTTTAGATGAAAATAAATTCCGTGTATGTAGTGCTGGTATTGGAACTACAACCACTACAGTAAATTATTTTAAAGGTAGGTATGTAGATTTAAACTCAGTTGGAGTAGGAACTCATACTTTTAAATATCCAGATATATCCGTAAGTTTACAAACAACATCAGGATTAGCTGTTACTGCTACATCTGCACCTATAATTAGACCTCGTTGTCATGGATCTATTACTGATGTATATCTAACTAATGATGGGGTTGGTTATGGATCAAGTGATACTCTTAATGCACATAGAAGACCTTTGGTTACTGTTTCTAACGGTCAAGATGCATTAATTACAGTAGGTGTATCTAATGGTGAGATAACTGGTGCGTTCGTTAAGATAAAAGGTAAAGGATATGTTTCACCTCCAGAATTAATAGTAGAAGGCACAGGTAAATATGCAAATCTTTTATCAAACGTTGCAAGTGATGGCTCACTATCAAGTGTAAATATCATCGATGGTGGTAAAGGTTACACCGAAGAACCTTTGACCACTGTGAGAGTCAAACAACAGGGTTCTGGCGCTGTTTTCAGAGCAGACTTAACACAATGGAAAACAACCACATTAAAGAGATATCAAAAACATATTAATCAGGATGATGATGGTATTATTGTGCCAAGTCAAAACCCTGAATATGAAGCTAAATTTGCATCAACATATCTTCCAAGAAAGTTAAGATTAAAATTAGATGATAATTTATTTGTAGATATTAATGGTCAATTAAAAGAAAAATCTAATCTAGTTCATTCACCAATAGTTGGATGGGCTTATGATGGCGCTCCAATCTATGGCCCATATGGACATGATACACCAACTGGAGGTGTAATACGTAGATTAGTATCAAGTTACACTGTTAATCTAAAACCAAATAGATCATCTGTATCCGATTTTTCTTTAGGTTCTTTTGTAGAAGATTATGATTATACAGCTGACGGTGATCTTGATAAGTATAACGGCAGATATTGTAAAACTCCAGAGTATCCAAATGGGGTTTATGCTTACTTCTGTACTATTCAAGATGCTGATGGATCTGTATCACCTTTTATAGGATCTAGAGAGCCATCTTTCCCATATGTATTAAACGGTTTTAAATTTAAAAAAGTAGAGATGAATGGACAACCATTAACTCTACAAGATATGCCAATTCTTAATAGTGGTAATATTTTAAGAAATACTTTACCGTATAGACTTGGATTTATAGGATCTGATTATGATTACCTCGTTTCTAAGAATATAGATGATACAGAACTCCTTATAAAAACAATATCTACAAGTGGTATAGGATCTGTTACAGTATTATCGCCAGGTATTGATTACAAAGTAAAAGATAGAATATCATTTAATAATAGTGAAAGTGGTGGTAGAGGTGCAAGTGCAAAAGTCAGAACACTTGTAGGAAAAGGTATCACCGAAGTTACCTATAATCAAACTACTGTTGATAATATTGCATTTGATTTCAAAAATGAATTGGGTGTAGGTATTGCATCTACATGCCATGGATTGCAGAATAATGATTTAGTTAATATCTCTGGTATTGGAACTGGTGAAATGAGATTTCTAGAAGGCCCCAGAACTATTGGTGTTGCTTCTATAACTTCTTTCTTATCAGTGGGAATTAGTAGTATACAACTTACAGGTGAGACTACTTTCATTAAGCTAACTGATGTTGTAGGAGGGAAGAGTAAAGAAGATGATATTGCAGTTGGCGACTGGTTAGTTATAGGTAATAATGAAGAAAAAGTTAAAGTTTTAGAAATAGACACTACATTAAACAGATATAGAGTTTTAAGACAAAGTGGTATTACAACATTTCATGAAGCTGGTCAAAGATTATCTATTGATCAAAGAAGATTTACATTCTCGGTTGGTATTAACACAAATCTAAACATCATAAGAAATAAATTACTCGCTTTCAATCCACAGAATAGTATTGGTATTGGGACTGGATTAGTTACAGTTGCAAATCCTGTTGGCACAGGGAATACACAGGTAGTAAGAGTTAAGGCTAGAGATAATACAATTCTTGCAGATCATGATACCCCTCCACATGCAGGGCAGCCAGGTAGTAATGGTGACAATGCGATTTCGATTCCTAATCATGGATTATTAACAGGACAGAGATTAAGATATGAAAGTGGTAAAGGAACTCCATTAGTCGTTTCTAATGCTGTTGGATTGGGTAACTCTTTTGCACTTACTGATGGACAGTTTGTTTTTGCAGTTAAGAAGAGTAATGATTTAATAGGTTTATCAACAACAAGAGCTGGTATTGGTAGCACATCCACATCACTTTATATTGTAACTATTGTTAATGGTAATAAAGAAGATCACACACTTGAGACAACTAATGAAGAACATATTGGATCTCTTGATAGATATGATGTTATAGTTCATACATCATCAGGTCATGAATTAAAAACTAAAGATGAAATTACAGTTGATATTGCACCTAATACATTAGTTAACAAATCAATAGAATATGATACGATTGCAAGAAAAACAATTGTAGATCCAAAGTATGTTAACAGTAGTTCTGTGTCAACAACTGACTCTACAATAACATTAGTTAATCATGGATATAAAGATGGTGATAAAATACTTTATTCTGCAACCACCCCAATAACTCCACTTTCAGATAGGGGAGAATATTATGTAAAGAGTGTTTCTAGAAATACATTTAGGTTATTTGATAACAGAAAGGATTCCGTAAGTATTCCAAATGCATTTATTAATATAACTAACGTTGGATCTGGAGTACATAGATTTGCAAGAATTAATCCACCTATTCAAGCTTTACGAGGTGAAACAATTGGTTTTGCTGTGTCTGATACATCTCTTGTTGATTTTACACTTGAGTTTTATAAAGACGAAAACTTCATTAGTAAATTTGATGGTGTTGGTATCTCAACTGAAATAGTAAGAACAGGTGTATCTGGAGCTAGTGGAGCTACTGTTAAAGTAAAATTAACTGATAATATTCAATTACCAATATGGTACAAACTTGTTCCTTCAACTCTTGATACAATAGATGTAACAAAGAGAGATTCTGAACCAGATAATCAAGTTATAAATGGATCTAAGATAACAATAGACCCAAGTATATACGCTGGTAATTTTGGAATTACAACCACAGGAATAACATCATTTACATATCAGGTAGGAAATAAACCAGAAGTAAATTCATATAAAACATCTGGAATTACAACATTCAGATATCTTACATCATCTCCTAATGCTACTGGTGGTATTAATGAGATTTCAATTGATTTTGAAGGAGTTGATTATATTAAAAATCCTGGCATCAATACTATAAGAACTGTTTCTGGAAGAGATGCTGATATACGTATGTTCGATGAATATATTGGGCGTGCTGGATATAAAGAAATAGTCAAGATAGGATATGATTATCCCACTGACAAATCATTAAGTCCTAGAGCCGATACTCCTGTTGTTGTAACAGTTCAAAATAATTTCGCAATTGGAAGTATTGGTGTTGAAACTGCTGGAAAAAATTATAGTACTGCACCAGATATATTCTTCCCAGTTAGACCTAACGCACAAACCGAAGCCACTCTTGATGGAACTGGTATTGGATCAGTAAGGATATTAAATGATAGTTTAACAGGATTTGATTTAGTTCCCAATCCACCAAGAATTTATGCAATCAATAATAGTAATGGTGTCGGTGTGGTTACTGCAACATCTAATGGAGTAACACAATTCATAACACTTAAGAGTCCTCTTGGTGGTTGGAGACCAGAAGCTCATAGATTGGGAACCAATTTCCCATTTGTAGTTGGTGATCAAATATTTGTTGAAAATGTGAACATCAAAGGTCATCCAGTGATAGTTGATGGTGAAGAAACATTCCCAGAACCAGTTCCTAGCACTGATCCACGTACATATCCAGATAATCAAATAGCTGGATATAATTCCAATATGTATGACTATAGATATTTCACGATAACTGCAAGAAATATTGCAGATTCTAAAATTGAATTTAGTCTTACTGGTATTGGTAGTACAGGTGGTTTCTTTGATCCTGTAAACAGTGCTGGTAGAATTATTAAGAAAGAGGATTTACCTACATTCAACGTAAAGTTTGAACATAGAAACTTTATTAATGGCGAATCGGTGGTATTTGGTGATGGTTCTGCAGAGGGTAATATAGTAAAAAATGAAGGTTGGGATCCAGCTACAAATTCGTTTAGATTGGAAAATTTAACTAGAACTCCGTATATTGGTGATACCATCATAGGAAAAATATCTAGGGCTAATGGAAAAGTAGTTAAATCCAACTTCTATGAAAAATATTTCACATTAGGATTTAATGCTGAGAGAGAAAAAGGATGGCAGAAAAATACTGGTAAACCAAGTAATGACTTCCAAAAACTACAGGATAGTGATTACTATCAAAACTTCTCATATTCTATTCAAAGTGAAGTTCAAGAAAAAAACTTTACTGATGCCGTAGACAGTATTGTTCATCCATCTGGATATAAAAACTTTTCTGATTTAGTTATAAAATCTACACCAACATCTGGAGTTGGTAGAAGCACAAGTCTAGTTGCTAGATCACCTCAACAATCCACTGATTTAAAAGTTGATATTGATAATGTACAATCTTTCTTTGTTAAAAATGATTTTGATTTTGCAACAGAGACGACTATATCAAATGGTTTATCTAAATCTATAAATTTCCAAAATAAAAAACTTAGAAACCTATTAAGTATTGCAACTGCAAAAGTAGAATTAATAGATGATATTAGTAATCAATTCACAGGTATTACGACTGATCCTAGTGGTGGTCAAATTGTTGGTTTAAGTTCATTTAGACTTACATCACAAAGTGGCGTTGTGCCTTTGTTCAGTAAAATATTTAACCCCAACGATCCTCTAAGTAGACATATAACTGTTGGTTCTGATACCATTACAATTTTCAATCATGGATTCCAAACTGGTGAAAGAATTAAGTATGATGATCATGGACAAAGTGGTGATCAAAGAATTGGTATTGTAGCTACTAATAATGTCATAGGTGGAGTAACAACTAACTTCATGCCTCCTGAAGTATTTGTATTCTCTAGGTTAGACAATAATAGATTTAAAATTGCAGGGTTATCTACATCCACTGCCCCTCTTTCTATAAGGAGCCTTGGAACAGGAACAGAACATTCATTTGATACTATCAAACCTGAAAACAAAACTTTAATTCAAATTGATGGAATGATTCAATCTCCATTAACTAATAGAAGTGTTTCTTTAGATATAGTTGATGCAGTGGGTGTTGGATCAACAACTCTTAAATTAGCTGGTATTACCACTGTAAAATTAAATGATATCATTCAAATTGATGATGAGTTCTTTAGAGTTAAGACAGTTGGTTTTGGATCTACAAATGTAGTTTCAGTTGATCGTGGATTCCTTGGTAGTAAGGTAGCTGCTCACGCAGCTAATGCTACACCTCAAATGAAAGGTGGTAATTTTAGAATTGATAAAGATGTTGTTTTCTTTGCAACACCACCATTTGGCCCTGCAGGGCCTACTGGGGTCAGCACACAATCAACATTTAGTGGTAGAGTCTTTAATAGAAAAGATCTGACAAGAAACTTTGTATTTGATGATATATCTCATAAATTTACAGGATCTGTAGCAACAGGAAAAACATTTACTTTAACACAAGATGGATCAGATGTAACAGGTATAGTAACTACAACTAGTGGAACTGGTGGTGATGATGAAGTTATTAATTATGGTGTCGTTTTAATAAACGGTATCTTCCAAAGACCAACAATTGATTATGATATAGTTGCAAGATCAACCGCACCTAATATTGGTGTTGGTGCATCTATCATATTCACTGGTGACAATTTATTTGATTTACCAAGAGGTGGTAAAGTTGACGAAGTAGATCCTGTGACTTTAGGACAGAACTATCAACCACGAGTACGTGCAGCTGCATCTGCAGTTATTAACGCAGCTGGATCTATTCAAAGTGTAAGTATGTTAGGTGCTGGTTCAGGATATTTTTCAGGATCATTCAATATAGAAGTACAAAATCCATTAGGTGTAGGTTCTACTGCTGTACTAACTGCAACTGTAGGAACTGGTAATAGTGCAGGGATGATCACTGGTATTACCACTGTGAGTGGTGGTACTGGATACTCCGCACAATTCCCTCCAACAATAAAAGTAGGTATTGCGACTGGATATACAAACTTACCTGTTACTGGTGGATCTGGAAATGGTCTTAAAGTTGATGCATTGATTGGATCAGGTGGAACTGTTATTGGATTTGATATTAAGGAAAGAGGTTTTGGATATAAGAATGGTGAAGTGTTAACAGTTCAAGGAATACCTTTCAGAGTAGGTGTTTCAACATCACCGTTCACGTTGACAGTTAAAACAACCATTGATGATAAGTTTGCAGGGTTCAGTTTTGGTCAACTAGTTCCTCTTGATGATTTCTCCACAGAATTTAATGGTGCTAAGAAGTCGTTTGTGTTAACTAAAACAGTATTGACAAAAGATGTTGTAAGTATTATTTCTTTAGATACTTCTATTGATGTTACAAATAACCTTTTAATATTCTTAAATGATGTATTACAACAACCTGGCAGAAACTATAGTTTAGAAGGTGGTAGTATACTTAATTTTGTTGAACCTCCAAAGGGTGGAAGTAAATTACAAGTGTTATTCTTCAGAGGTGGTAATCAAGACATCGAAGCTTTAAATCCAGTTAAGACTGTTAAAGTTGGTGACAAACTTCAATTACTCAAAGATTTGGATGTTCCAAATCAAAGTGATCGTGTTGTATCTGAAATAACTGAGGTTAGTGAAGTAGATACTCCTTCATATGGTGGCGGTGGAATTAGTACAAATCCTAGTTTGGTTAGAGTTGTTTCATGGAAGAAACAAGAAAATGATCTTGTTGTTGATGGATTATCCATTGCAAAGGATAGACCACTTCAAGTTGGTAACTTCTTCCCTAGTGCAAGATTAATAAGAAATGTAGGAACAAGCTCTGTAACAACATACGTTGATAATGCGTTCCCATTCTTCAGTGCTTATGATAATAGAACAGATATTGATGGCATTCCTGGCTTGATAGAAATTATTAATACTCAAGAAATTAATGTTGCAACTGGTTTAGCTACAGTTTCTGCTGGAGGTACAGTCAGTTCTATAACTGTCACAGATGGTGGATCTGGATATGAAAATATTCCTACAGTATCAGTTGCTAACTTTAATAATATCTCAGGTGTAAATATTCCACTAACAGAAGAAGTTGGTAGATCTTGGAATAAGATAACTGCACCAGCAGACATTAGTTATAATGATATTGATTACACTCCTGAAGGTGTGTTTGTGGCCGTTGGAAGTACATCTGGTATTCATACATCTACGGACGGAAATAATTGGACTGTTGCAACCACAGGAAATTTTGGAACATTCAAAGGTGTGGTAGGACTATCATCTGAAGTTGTGGCTGTAGGTGGTGCTGGAACCATCGCAAGAAGTACAAATGCAGCTTCTACTTTTGGTACAACAACCATCTATCAGAGAAAACAGGTTGGTTTCATTCCAAGTTATACACCTAGAAACATACCACAAAGTTTAAATGCAGCTGCTGTCGGATCATACCTATTCCCTAATGCACTCACTGGTATCAGTACAGATGTACCATATGAAAGAGTTGTTGTGGTTGGTGCTGCTGGAACCATTCTTTATACAGAACCAGGCTTAGCGGGACTAACTTCATCATTCGTTATATCAAATAAATTTGCAACCCAAGACTTTCACGGAGTTGCATATCATGATGGCACGTTTGTTGCTGTTGGTAATCAGGGGTCAATATACAGATCAACAGATGGTGAAACATGGTCTGGTGTAACCACTACATCAATTACTACCAACTTAAAAGGTATTGCTTATGGTTCTGATAAATGGATTGCTGTTGGAGCTGCAGGGACAATCATATCTTCTGCAGATGATGGTCTAAATTGGTCAGTCGTGGGTGCTGGTGGCACATTCCAATTAAATAGTGTCCACTATCAAAATAATGTTTGGTTGGCTGTAGGTGGTGCTGGAATGGCCATGAATTCAATTGATGGTTCAACTTGGTATAAAAAACATGTAGTGGCTGCAGGAACTCCGTTAGGAAGTCAATTAAATGCAGTAACTTATGGTGACAATAAGATGGTTGCAGTTGGAATACAGTCAGGTCTTGTTTGGAGTGGATATGAAAAAGTTGGTGCAGCTGCAACTGCAACAGTTGGTGCTGGTGGTACAATCAGTGCGATAACTGTAACTGATGGTGGATTTGGATATACACCAGGCACTAATCCAACAGTATTACTAAGTCAAGAAGCAGTAACTCGTGAAAGATGCAATACAGTTAATGTGACTGGTGATTATGGAGTTGTGGTTGGTGTTGCTGTAAGTTCTAGTGGTGTTAATAGTCGTGCAACTCTTAACCTATCATTAGATGCAGATGCTTTCCTAAATCAGGCTGGATTTGGAAACATATCTAAGACAGGATTAGCTGCTGGTGATTATTTTGTTCTTAGGAACACCGTATTTGGTGCTGGTGTAACCTCAATTGATAAAGATGGTAACAATGTCGGTGTGGGAACTAGCTTTGCTGATAACATATATAAGGTTGAGGAAATTGTAACTTCCAATACTGGTATTGTTACTGTATTTTGCAATATAAACTCAACAACTGGTATTACACCGATTACTGGGCCAAAACTTGGTGATTATAGTTTCGGTAAATTAACCAACTTGACAAGATCTACAACAGATCCAAAAGTATTCAATATTAATACCACTAATGGTTATACTGGAATAACGACTGCTCCTGAAGTCAGACGTATCAATCCTTTAGCTACAACCTATAGTGACTTTGATAAAACAACATAAATAAACAAAAATAGTCTAATAAAATGCCTGCGATTATTTCAGATCAATTTAGAATATTAAATGCTGCGAATTTTGTCGCTGGTGTAGCTGATACATCGCAGTATTATTATAGTTTTATAGGTCTACCCAATTCTCAAGATATTGGTGCTGGTTATGGTCAAACTGATTGGAATACAAATACTCCAGCCCCTATGGATGGATTTAAAGAATATAATGATGCATGGGATACCATGCTTGGTCTTAAACAGTTAACTAGTGATGATGTTCAAAGAATGGTTAAGAAAACCACTTGGACAGCTGGTACAGTATATGAAATGTATAAGAATGGATATACCAGAGAGAATCAGAGCCCTAAAACATCTTCTACAAATTTATATGATGCACAATATTACGTTGTAAATAGTGATCTTAAAGTTTATATTTGTATCAACAACGGTCAAAGTCCAGATAACCCACAAGGTAGACAGTCTCTGGATGAACCAACTTTTGTTGACTTAGAACCAAGAGCTGCTGGCACATCTGGTGATGGATATATTTGGAAATATCTTTATACTATCAAACCAAACCAAATCATTAAATTTGATTCTATTGATTTTATGCCTGTTCCTAATGCTTGGGGAACTGGAGAAACAATTGATATTAAAAACAATGCAGTTGATGGTAAAATAGAGACAGCTGTCATATTAAATGCAGGGGATGGATATCAACCTATTGGTACTACCTTTAACAACATTCCTATCTTAGGAGACGGAACTGGTGGAAAGGTCTCTGTGACTGTCAATTCTCAAGGTAAAGTTTCTGATGTGACAGTTACTAATGGTGGAACTGGATACACAAGTGGAACAGTTCAATTTTATCCTGGCGCTCCAGGCACTGAGATTGGTGGGCCAATTGCTGGATTGTCTGCTGTTGGTGTGGCTGGTACATCAGTTGCAGACATTGAAGTTGTTATTCCACCACCAGGCGGACATGGTTTTGATGTATACAAAGAATTAGGTGCCTTTAGAGTTCTGATGTATGCACGATTTGAAAATGATTCATCAAACCCAGATTTTATTGTAGGAAATGATTTTGCCAGAGTTGGTCTTGTTAAAAACCCAAAAACTCTTTCTGGAGCTCCTCTAACTAAATCAAGTGCCGTGTCGTTAACATCATTAAAACTTAAAACCATTAGTGGTGGTAATATTGCAGATACAACATTTACTGTTGATACTCCAGTATCACAAACAATTGGTGTTGGATCGACTGCAGTTGGTTATGTTGCAAATTGGGATTCATCGACTGGTATATTGAAAATGTATAATCCTACTGGAATTGGATCTACAACTTATGGATTCCGTACAGTAGATTTTACATCCCAAATTGGGCCTGGCGGTAGTTATACTATTGTTGGTAATGCATCTGGTAACGCATTAGGAATAGATACTAGTTTCGGAACAAGTTCTAATCCAGGCACTGCTACCACAGTTGGAACGGCTCAAGTTCAATTGGGACAAGACTTTATTGAAGGAGTGGCCGACCCAGAAGTTAAAAAATATTCTGGTGAGATATTATACATAGATAACAGGGCTGCAATACAACGTAGTGCTACCCAGAAAGAAGACGTAAAAATTGTATTAGAGTTCTAAGAAAATGCCTCAAGAGACCAATCTGAATGTTTCTCCATATTTTGATGATTTTAATGAAGATAAGAACTTTAACAGAGTTCTTTTTAAACCTGGCATACCAGTTCAGGCTAGAGAACTAACTCAGTTACAGACAATACTTCAAAATCAAATAGAGAAATTTGGCCAGCACTTCTTTAAAGAAGGTGCGATGGTTATTCCTGGCCAGATTGGTTATGATGGAGAGTATCATGCTATTGAATTAGAAGATACTTTTTTAGGTATCCCCATATCAGAATATCTTGACAAACTTGTTGGAAAGACAATTAGAGGAGAAATTTCTGGTGTAGAGGCAACAGTTGTAAATCATATTACTTCCACTCAATCTGATAGGGGACATAATACACTATATGTCAAATATACCAAATCTGGTAATGATTTTGTATCAAATGTTTTTAATGATGGTGAAAATTTAATCACATCTAGTGATATAGAGTATGGTATATCTAGAGTCATAGCTAACAATCCTTTTGCAACAACAATTGCATTAAATGCTGCATCCATAGGGTCTGCAGCTACCATTCAAGAAGGTGTATATTTTATTCGTGGATATTTTGTAAAAGTAACCACTCAAACTATCATAGTCGAACAATATAATAACAATCCATCATATAGAGTTGGTTTATTCATTGATGAAAATATAGTATCTGCATTTGACGATTCTGATTTGTTTGATAATGCAGCTGGGTTTTCAAACTTTGCGGCTCCTGGCGCCGATAGATTTCAGGTAAAACCAACATTAATTAAGAAAGATATAGACGATCTTAGTGATGCTAATTTTATAGAACTACTAAGATTAAATAAAGGAACCATTTTAAAAATGGTTAAAAAGACTGATTATAATCTTTTAGCTGATGAATTTGCGAGAAGAACTTTTGATGAGAGTGGTAATTATTACGTAAAACAATTTGGAGTTCAAGTTAGAGAATCTCTTAATAACAGACAAGGTAATAATGGAGTATATTTCAAAAATCAAAAGACTTCGCAAGGTAATGAACCAAGTAGTGATAGTATGATTCTTCAGGTTTCACCTGGCAAGGCATATGTAAGAGGTTATGAAATAGAGAAAGTTGGAAGTAGTTTTATAGATGTAGAAAAACCAAGAACAATCAAAAAGTTAGATAATCAAGTATTTGCATTTGATAGTGTTAGTAAGATAAAAGTAAATCGTGTATTTGGAGCTCCATTTGTAGGAATGGGTGTCAATCATGTAGTCTCTTTAAGAAATCAAAGAACAGGTTCTACTCATGCATCTGCAGCTGGTACAGAAATAGGAGTTGCAAGAGTATATGATTACAAATTAGAGTCTGCTGGATATTCGGGTGTGAAAAGTGTTTATGAATTATTTTTATGGGATATACAAACATTCACAACACTTACAGTTAACAGTGGTCTTACTGCAATAGATGGATCATTAATTGAAGGTCAAAGAAGTGGTGCCAGAGGCCATTTAAAGGCTGCTGCTAGTGGTGCTACATCTCTAACATTGACTTCAACTAGTGGAAACTTTATAGTTGATGAACCAATTATCGTCAATGGTGTTAATGATACTAAGACTATAACTGCAGTCACAGAATTTTCTATTGATGATGTAAAATCTATATTTCAAGATGTTGGTGATAATGAGTTTAATGCAGATACAGTTCTTTCTAGAGAGGGTAGTCCAGCTCCTGCAGGCACTGAATTTACAATTACTTCTGGTGGTACAGTTACTGCGGCAGGAAATAAATTTGCAAGTGGTATCAAATTAAATGATATCGTTAAATATCAAAAACAAGGGGAATCTGATCCAACATTCAACAGAGTTAGTGCAATCAATACAACTGGTTCACAATTAACTCTAGTTGCATTAGCCGTTGATGTAACTGGTGTTTGTCAGAAAGAATTACCATCTGGAACTATCACAACCAGTGATTTTAAAATTGTGAGACCACAAATCATCGATGGTAGAAATTCAACCTTTGTTTCTGATATGCCTGAGGTTGCAATATCTAGTATTGATTTAAGTTCATCAGAAATAACCACCAGACAACAGTTTACATTTAATGTCAGTGGTAATTCTGCCACAATAACAATAACTTCTACTAACGAATTCTTTGAAACATTCGATGAGGAGAGATACAATGTTGCATATAGTGATGGAAGTATTCAAATATTAAGAGAAGAAAATTTAGTATTTACTGCAGATAGAAAATCAGTAACTTTAGTTGGATTAACTAAAGCTAGTGATACTGCAGCAATCTTCCTTGGAACTATAAAAAGAACAGAAGTTAAATCTCAGAAAAAGACATTAGATGTATGTTCCACATTAGTTGTTAATAGATCTACAAAGAGTGGATCAGGAACTGGTCAAAATACTCTTGGAGATGGTTTAACCACAAGTTCTGTTTACGGAACTAGAGTTCAAGATAGAGAGATATCTTTAAATCTCCCTGATGTTGTAAGAGTTTTGGGAATATATGAATCAAGCACTACAGGAGATGCTAATCTACCTAGTATCAGTCTCATCAATAGATCTGCAGAATTAACAGATACTATTCAAGGAGAATTGGTTGTTGGAGAGACTAGTGGTGCTACTGCAAAAGTAGTTTCTAAAGCTGCTGGTTCTGTCAAAATTGTATATACAAATGACATAAGATTTGATAGAGAAGAGATAGCTACATTCCAATCATCTGGTATTGTTGGTCAAGTATCAATTATTACACAAGGTGATAAAAATATTACTAAAAGTTTTAGATTTGATAATGGACAAAGACCTGAGTTTTATGATTATGCAAGAATTGTAAGAAGAGAAGGAGAACCAGAACCATCAAAAAGATTAACTGTGGTATTTGATAATTATAAAGTTGATGGTGAAATAGGTGATTTCGCAAGTGTCAATAGTTTTTCCCCAGATAATTATGAGTTTGATATGACACGTTATAGAGGTAGATCATTATCAGATTATATTGATGCTAGACCAAGAGTTGTAAATTACAATACTTCATCTTCTACATCACCCTTTGATTATGATACTCGTAGTTTTGCTGTTTCTGGAACAAAACCTCCAGTCATAGTTGGAGATGATGTTGTAACAGTTGGATATTCACACTACTTAGCAAGAATAGATAAACTTTATCTAACTAAAGATGGATTTTTTGAACTAAAGAAAGGAGCTCCTGCACCATTATCTGACGTTGTTGCACCTTCAGATCCCGCTGGTGCTTTTAGTGTAGCCACTATTTCTTTATCACCATATGCTCGTAATGCGAAGGCTAGTTCTGTTGTTAGAACTGCCAAACATAAGAGATATACAATGGCAGATATTGGTAGATTAGAAACAAGATTAAAGAACGTAGAATTTTACACTCAACTATCATTATTAGAAACTGATACTGCCTCGCTTAATATTGTAGATGCAAAGACTGGATTAGATAGATTTAAGTCTGGATTCTTTGTAGATAATTTTAGAAGTCATAATGGTCAGGCTTTAAGTCATCCATGTTCCAGATGTTCGATTGATAAGAAAGTCGGAGAAGTAAGACCTTCTCATTATACTCATGGATTAGATTTACTTTTAGGTTCAGAACAGGTTATTGGTATTGGAACTACAGCTGATCCCGCAGCTGATTTAACACAAGTTTCAGATTTACAATCAAATGATTTAAGAAGAACTGGTGATGTTGTAACTCTAGATTTTACAGAAGTAGATTATGTTACACAAACTCTTGCTACTAGAACAGAAAACGTAAACCCATTTGCAGCTATAACTTGGATTGGTGGTATAGAATTAAATCCAAATAGTGATGTTTGGTTAAATGAAAAAAGATTGGAATCTCAGGTGATTGATATTGATGCTGGATTTACACAAGCATTACAACAACTCGCAATAGATCCAAATACTGGATTTGGCCCAATTCAGTGGGGTGGATGGGAAGAAGCTTGGGCATCAGTAAATGTTGATACGAGAGAAACAGGTAGAGATGTATCTACACAGACTACACAAAGTGTGGATGATAATGGTAATAGAACAATAACAACCACTACAGAAACTGATTTAATCACAACTAGTTTTGAAGAAACCACTACAGTGGATCGTGGATTGACTAGAAGTGGTATTCAGTTCCAAGTTAATGAAAGTGTCGATACTCAAAGTTTTGGAGATAAACTTGTCAATACTGAGTTGATCCCATTCATGAGATCTAGAAATATTGAATTTATTGCAACAAGAATCCAACCAAGAACTCAATTCTATACTTTCTTTGATGGACAAGAAGTTAATAAGTATGTTACACCTAAACTCATTGAAGTATCAATGAATCAAGGAGTATTTCAGGTAGGAGAAACAGTCACAGGATTGTCCGCTGATTGGCAAACTGGATCTGCTGGTAATGCTGCTGAGATTAAATTTAGACTTGCACAACCAAATCACAAGTTTGGTGCGTATAATGATCCCACCATAGTATATGCAGTAAATCCATATTCAGATACTGTAGGTATTAGTTCCAGTTACTCTGCAACTAGTTCTGTTTTGAATGTTGATACTGGATCTTTACAACAAGAAGTTCTTGGCACATTCCAAGGATTTATAAGTAAGAACATGGTTCTTCGAGGTGAAACAAGTGGTGCAGAAGCTAAGGTAACAGATGTTAGATTGATAAGTGATGAAAAGGGTGCATTAGTTGGATCATTCTTTATACCTGAAGCTTCCTTAGTATCAACACCAGAGTTTAGAACAGGTACAAATACTTTCAGATTATCAAGTAGTTCAGTTGATTCTAGAAGTCCATCCGATAGAGCATCAACAGCAGAATCTATATTTACCTCCAGAGGAACTCTTAATACCCTACAAGAGGATGTATTGAGTGTAAGAACTGCCGATATACAAAGAATGAGTAGAGAGGATGCAACAACTGTATCCAATCAAAGTACAAGAAACTTCCAAACATCCGCCTTTGGAGAAAGTAGAACAACACAACAGACAGAATGGGCAGATCCACTTGCAGAATCTTTTGAGGTTACTGAGGCAAATGGTATATTTTTATCATCAGCTGATATATTCTTCCAAACAAAAGATGATAGTATTCCAGTAACATTGCAAATTAGAACTATGCAAACTGGATTACCCACAACCACAATCGTGCCATTTGGGGAAGTTGTATTGGATCCAGATCAAGTAATAACTTCAGAGTTTGGAACTATTGCAACTAGATTTACTTTCCCATCTCCAGTGTTCCTTGAAGGTGGTGGTACTGAATATGCATTGACTCTTATATCACAATCTAATAATTATAACGTATTCATTGCTAGAATGGGTGATGAAGACTTATCTGATAGAAACTTAGAAGAGAGTGAAAGAAGAATAGTATCACAACAACCATATTTGGGATCATTATTCAAATCACAGAATGGATCTACATGGGAAGCCAGTCAGTTTGAAGACTTAAAGTTTAATTTACGTAAGTGTTTATTTGTTCCTGGCCCAGGCGCATTAAAACTTTACAATCCAGAACTAGGTGTGGGTAATAAAGAACGTCCAATACTAAGACAAAATCCAATATCATTTAATTCACAAGAAGTTAAAATTCAATTAGCTGGAAATACCAGTAGTAATCCTACCACTCAGTTTCCAATTGGTTCTAGACTAATTCAAGTTGGTGCTGGTGCTTCTGCAGAAGGGAATGTAGTTGCACATCTTGGCCCACTTGCAACAGTAACTCATCAGGCTGGGAGTGGTATTGGATTAACTCCTGCTTCAGGTAACTTAACTTATTCAGGTATTGGTCTAACAAGTATTACTGGAGACGGTAGTGGTGCAACAATCAATGTGCAGATAGCTAGTGGTTCTGTTGGTGTTGCAACAGTCGTCTCTGCTGGATCTGGATATAAAACAGGTGATGTATTAGGTGCAAGTTTAGGTGAGACTGGTAGAAATATAAGATTCACCGTTGGCACAGTATCAAATGTAAATAGTGTGATTCTTAATAGAGTTCAAGGTGATTTTAATACTAGTACAACTCTTAAGTTTATGAACAACACTGGTATTTCAACAAACTTGAACAATGGAGTTCCAGCATCAGTTACAAATACTGCATCGAATAAAGACGGATTACACATTCATGTGAACCACAGAAATCACGGTATGCATGCTGTAAATAATAAAGTTATTATTTCTGGTGCTGTTGGTTTGACAACAGTGACTTCAGTGACAGAAGAATATGCACATAATGCTACATCGGCGATCAAGGTCAATGATATAAGTTTCCTTGGTGATTTTGAAGGATTAACTGTTAGTGCGACAAATCCAGGCTATGTTCAGATTGGTAAAGAAGTTATAGAATATACCGCTGCTGCAAGTGGTGAATTGACTGGTATTACAAGAGGAGTGGATAACACAACTGCTGAAACCCATGAGGTGGGTAAAGCAGTTCGTAAATATGAAGCTGCAGGGGTGTCACTCAGAAGAATTAACACAACTCATAGTTTGGTTGATAGTAGTATCGCACCCACTCTTGATGGATATGATATTAAATTAAATGTGACTGGCACAGGAATTGGTACTGCAAGAGATGGTACTAATAACCTCAAGAAACTAAAAATTGCAGAAACTGAAATTGGTGGTGGTGAGATTGTAAGAGCAACACAAAATATACAATTTGAAACCTTTACTCCTTTAGTTGAGTTCATGACTCCAGCAGATACATCTCTAACTGGTAGTATAAGAACTGTTTCTGGAACTAGTGCTAATGGTAGTGAAGCTTCATTTGCAGATCAAGGATTTGAAAGTGTGTCACTCAGTGGTATTACACATTTAACAAGTCCTAGAATCATTGCATCTAAAGTAAATGAACAAGATAAATTATCATCTTTGCCTGGTGGTAAGTCATTTACACAGGAGTTATTATTCTCCACTAATGATAGTAATGTTTCGCCTGTTGTAGATTTAGATCGTCTTTCTATTATTACAACAACTAATAGATTAAATCAACCAATATCTGATTACAAGTCAGACGGTAGAGTTAATAGTATGTTTGCTGATCCTAATGCTGCAATTTACATCACAAAAATTGTTCAATTGGAAAACCCTGCAACTGCATTACAAGTTAAGTTTGCAGCGTTTAGACACAACACCAGTGATATTCGTCTATTGTATAGATTGATTAGAAGTGATGGTGTCATGTCAGAAGCTCCATATGAACTATTCCCTGGCTTCCGAAATCTAACAGATACGACAGGTGATGGATTTGGTGATGAGTTGATAAATGCAAAGGACAGTGATGGAACACCTGATAGGTTCGTCCCTGCTTCTCGTACATTAAATGAGTTTAGGGATTATCAATTTACTGCAAATGATTTACCAGAGTTTTATGGATTCCAAATTAAAGTTATCATGACTGGTACAAGTCAGGCATATGTCCCTAGGATTAGAGACTTCAGATCAATCGCACTCGCATAATGGATTATAAACAAGTTGAAGGTAGATCAGATCTTTTTAGAGATACTGACAGCGGAGCTATAGTAAATACTGATAGATCTGCATATTTGGCCTACAAAACAAAAAAACAACAAAGGTTAAATGAAATGGGTCGAATTGAAAAATTACAGAATGAAATTGATGAAATTAAGTCACTTTTGTATAAAGTGATTGATAAGTTGTAATTAGATAAATATATCTAGACGAAACTAACTCTAAAGAATGGCTGTATACATTGTAAATCTGGTGATTGATCAAGGAGCTGATTTTACTCAAACATTTAATCTTGAGGATGATAATTCTGCTTCCCCATTAGATTTGACTGGATATACTGGTGCAGCACAACTACGTAAACATTCTTCTAGTAATAAGAAGTTTGATTTTAATGTGGCTTTTCCTGATAGGGAAAATGGAATCGTGAGAATTGATATGACTGATACGATAACGTCTAGTATTAAACCAGGCCGTTACGTTTATGATGTTCTTCTGACTGCTTCTGGTGGTACAAGAACAAGAATTGTGGAAGGTTCGGCTTTAGTTAGAGAAGGAGCAACAAGGATCTAATTATGGGAGTCAAAGTACGAGTTGGTCAACAAACTGGTGTAAAAGTTCCAACCACTTCATCTACCGCTGGAGGAACAATCGCAAGTCTACAAGATACTGAAGTATCTAATGTAGCTAATGGATCTGTTCTAGTTTATGATGCGAATACAAGTAAGTGGGTTGCAGTCAACGAAATAACACCAGGCAATACAAAAAATTTAGATGTTAATGGAGGATCGTTCTAATGGCCAGTAAGATTAGGATACATAGATCTACTGGTGCTGCCGCTCCCAGTTCTTTAGAGTTTGGAGAATTAGCTGCAACCGTAGAACAGGCAACCGCTGGTAATTCTGCGAATAAAGCGGGTCGTTTATTTATAGGTAACGTTGCTGGAAACCCAGTAGAGATTGGTGGAGA
>Ga0160423_10000906_pt1 | contig 24669 bp, 22 predicted proteins | sample CRUFie14St8metaG_FD_108191 | JGI IMG/M metagenome (GOLD analysis project Ga0160423, IMG submission 108191) | Marine microbial communities from the Costa Rica Dome - CRUD Field 142mm St8 metaG | ecosystem: Environmental > Aquatic > Marine > Oceanic > Photic zone | place: Costa Rica: the Eastern...
CCCGCCTGATCAAACCCCCATGCACCACGGGTATCCTCAAACAAACCATTGCCCTGATTTCTGAAGATCAGATTCTTTGAGAGGAGCCGTGGGTAAAGAAGAAGTGTGCGGGGCACTTTCCCACGAGGCGCGGATCGCATGGCCTGAAGTGCGGCCACAGTGGCATCTCCGTCCAGCAGATCATGATTGTTGCCATTACAGACCAGAACGTCTTCCCACCCATCCAAATCCATGTCGGCAAAGGCCACTCCCCAACTCCACTCCGAAGCATCCAGACCGGCCAAGCGGGCCAATTCAGCAAAACTGCCATCGCCGCGCGCCACAAAAAGGGTATTCCGCTGGGTCTGAGGCCGGTTGAGAGACATCGACATTTCAGGAGGTCGCAGACCGGTTTCCTCATTGGCTCGTTGCGTCATGCGCAGGGTGTGGCTCTGGCTCAGCATCTCCACCACCAGAAAATCATCCATGCCATCTCGATTGATATCCGCGACATCTGCAGCCATGGAGGACCAGCTGGATTGTCGCATGGAACGATTGGGAAGCTGCCGAAAAATACCCTTTCCTTGATTGATCCAGCACTGATCTGCCCCATCACCAAAGTCATTGCATACCAATAAATCAGGGAGTAGATCGCCATTGAGGTCCCTGAAGAGAACGGAGAGGCCCCAATGGCGAGGTATCTCGGTCAACGTTTGCCCTTCTTCATCCAGGAAGCGCCCTTCCATCCAGGATTGTTCCTGGAAAACGCCTCCACCCATGTTCAGGTATAGATGATCCGGCAACCCTACTTCGATAATGCCTGGTTTGACGCCAGCACCGCGATCGACCGCTAAAAAGCGATCCTCCGGCATCGCATTAGGAGCCCCATTTCGAAAATCAACTTTGGGAGAAACACCAGGTGGCAGGTCTTTCCAGGTGATGGCTCGATAATCGGCGACATAGAGATCCAAGTCCCCATCCCCATCGGCATCGGCCATGGACATGGACATGGGACCCCCTTGAGCATGAAGGCCAGACTCTGAGGAAAGGGTAAAGCGCCCCTCTCCGTCATTCATCCATAGCCTGGTCCCCTGCCCCAGACCATTGACGAGTAGATCCAGGTCCCAATCCCCATCCACATCCACCAGCAAAACGCCCGTTGAAGGAGCATCCTCACAGGCCGCTCCCCCGGCATCGGGGACTTCCTCAAACTGCCAGTGACCTTGGTTGAGGTAGAGCCGGTTAGGCCCCTGAAGGGTTGCAAAATAGAGGTCACATCGACCGTCTCCATTCACATCTCCTGCGGCCACTCCAGAACCATTCTCCAGGATGCGGTTTTTCTCAGCCTGTGCATCGGATAGCTCGTTTTGAAAGTCAATGCCGTGCAAAGAAGGTTCCACCCATGTCAAACCCACCTTGTCTGGGCTCATGGGTTTTTGAAGCGGTATCCAAGATCCCATGGCGTCTCCTTCCTTTCCGGGCGATTGGGCAACGATGGAGCATAGGCATGGACTCACCAAAGCCATCAGCCATGGAAACCACACTCGAGGAGTCTGGAGCAGTTGGTGGGGCATAAAAATTACGACCCTCACCATCGCAAATGGGTTGAATGAAGGCAAATTTGAAATCCCTACGAATCCGCAAGGGAAAAGCGAGGCAGTAATTATATTTATTGTTTTTTAATAAAATTTTTCTTTTTTTTTATTTTTTTTATTGTTTTTTAATATTTTTTTTAGAACCATCAAGGAATGGCGATTGAATTTCGTTTAGCTGTGCTCATGGCTGAAAGAAAGATGAAGCTCAAAGATTTGGCTGAAACGCTGAATATCACTCAAGCCAATGCCTCTCACCTCAAGACAGGAAAAATCAAGGCTTTGAAATTAAAAACACTCGAGAAACTCTGCTTCCTGTTGGATTGCCAGCCTGGTGACCTGATGGAATACCAACCGGAGAGTCCATCCAGCTTAGTGGTGGAAAGCCCTCTAGATCTTGGATCGACGGGATTACCTGAGGATTTCCTGGATTAACAGGGCTTCAAGGACCCAGTCGTGACATCCAGAATCACTCAGGATGGGAAGAAGGCTCCACTTGCCGGGCCAGAAGCCAGTCGCGATGCACGCGCGCTACCTCACCCATGTAACCATTGCTTTTGTAGTGCTGAGTTGCCTTTTTCATGTATTCGAGGGCCTTGGACTCATCAGAAAGCGCTTGATAGTAGAGCCCCAAATAGAGGGAAGCATAAAAACTATGTCGGATGCGCTGGATGGCATCCGCTGATTCGCCGTGGGCCGCCTTGAGCACGGCTTCTTCGCTACCTACCCCCTTGAACAGGGCCCAAACCTCCATCATGGGCACACGGCGATCCCCTTGGATATCAATGAACAAGGATCTTGCGACATCCACTCCATCGATGGCTGCTACGCACAAAAAGTGCCACACGGCATTTTCAACATCGCCGGAATTGACCGTTTGATGGGATTCGAAGAGAGCTCTGCCCTCCTGATGCTGCCCAGTGTAAAAATAAGCGATTCCAAGCTGCCAGAGATGCGGCTTTTGCGAGGGATCCAATTGAGCGAATCGTTCAAAATCGGCGACTGATTCCTTGAATTTCCCTAAATTGAAAGACTCGATAGCCCTTCGGAACCATGCTTCAGGCCGGGAAGGATCGAGTTGAATGACCTGGCCAAAATCGCTGGCAGCCTCCTGATATTTGCGCTGGTATTGGTGCAGGTAGCCGCGTGCCATGTAGGCATCCGCAAAAGACTGATCCTGCTTGATGGATTGCTCCAGGAGCGTCTGAGCTTCAGCTACTTTTCCCGCATGGTAGGCGGAAATCGCCCTTTGGTAGAGCCGACGCGCTTCCTCGGCATCCGCCAACCCACTCACCCTCCCCAAAAGAGTGACGGTGATGAGAAACATCACGAATCGATAGGGTCGCCAGAGGGAGTCACACATTGTCGGAAACCTCAATACATGCCCATGATTTGATAGCCGCTATCCACGTAAAGAACTTGCCCTGTAATGGCTGCAGAGCCCTCTGAGGCAAGGAATAATCCGGTCGCACCCAACTCCTCTGGTATAACATTACGCTTGAGAGGCGCATGGGCCTCGTAATGTTTGAGCATGGCTGAGAAGCCGGAGATTCCGCGAGCAGCCAGGGTGTTCATGGGGCCAGCACTGATGCAGTTGACCCTGATTTTCTTGGGCCCCAAATCATAGGCCAGATAACGGGTCGATGCTTCCAGCGAAGCCTTTGCCACACCCATCACATTATAGTGTGGAACCACTTTTTCAGCACCGTAGTAAGACATGGCCAAAATACTTCCCCCTTGGGGCATCATGGGAGCTGCTGCCCTGGAAAGAGCTACAAGCGAGTAAGAAGAGACATCGTGCGCCACCCGGAAGGCCTCACGGCTGGTTTGAATAAAATCTGATTCGAGGGCTTCTTTGGGAGCAAAAGCGATGGAATGAAGGAGTAAATCCAGACGTGGATGGCGCTCCTTTATCGTGGCAAAAGCCTGGTCAATCTCCTCATCAGAGCTCACATCGCAAGGGACCATGAGGGTATCGGCGCCAAAGGTGCTCGCCAGCTGCTCAACGTTGCCCTTGAGGCGATCTCCCTGATAAGTGAAGACTAATTCCGCTCCCGCCTCATGCCAGGCCTGGGCAATGGCCCAGGCGATGGATCGTTTGTTGGCAACGCCTGCGACCAATCCGACTTTTCCTTCCAATGGTTTCATATCAGTGATCTTGATAATGGCCGTCATGATCAGAAGGAGTCAATGCAAAGCCAGTGGCGCCTCCCTCCTAACCCATAGAAGGAAACCCTGCAAAGAGCCCAACGATCCAATAGAGGCCTTACTCAGTGACGCGAACGATGCGCTCGGCTCGATACCAACGGCCGTTGACATCACTGGCCCGCACTGAGAGAACATGGATACCGTGACTCACCCCCTCGGGCAAATGCCCTTTCCAAAGGTGCTTTGAATCGATGGGTGAGGAAATTCGCCGATAAGGCGCTCGGGGTGTCTCTGGCTCGTGATCAAAGACCGCCTGAAGACCGGGGTCTGGCTCTTCGCTACGTTCCAGCGAAACCCAAGAGCCTTGATCATTCCACCGTAACTGAACCACCGACTCCTTCCAGCCGTTGAAAACATTCACGTAAACGGGCGTCGTCGGCGCCTTTTCTACCGATACGGCATCAGCCACCGTCACCGACATTTGAAAATCCTCCGGAGACCGGGCGGCTTTGAATTGGATGTAAGGAGCTTTTCGATCTGCAAATCGAATACGGGTATAACCATTTGGGGCCCCATCCCGCATCGTGGTGTGAGGAATGCCATAGGCATCGGGCAACCCACTCCACCAGCTACCACTCACCGTCACGTTGATGAGATGATGATGCGGTTTGGCGCCTCTCCAACCATCGGCCCGAGTAATTTGCTCATGGGCCTGCCAGTGGGTGTGCCCCGAAATGGAGAAAGTATAGGGTCGATGCTCGATCAAGCGATAGAGGTCCTCTCGATTTGCCAGGCCGGTGAGAGGTATGTGCATCATGAGCACCACCAGTCGATCTTCTGGCACTTCCTCCAGATCACGACGCAAAAAGGCCAGTTGTTTGGCATCCAAACCGCCGGTATAGGTCCCTGAACCTTCAGGCGCCTTGCCTCCCCAGATCACATCATCCAGGGCAATAAAATGCACGGGCCCATAATCAAACGCATAGTAATTGGGTCCATAAATCCGGGTGAAGGTCTCATCGGCGTCTTCGTCATTGGAGGCATCCATGTTCATGTCATGGTTACCAATAACGTTGAACCAAGGGATCCCCACGAGAGCAATGGTCGCATTGAGGGGTTCAAACATACCCAGATCATCAAAGACAATGTCTCCCAAGGTCACCCCAAACTTGGCTTGCGTTCCAATCAACTCCTCGACCACATCATGCCCGATATAGGTCACCTCGCGGATGTCTCGAGGTTGTGGATCCCCAAAAAAAATCACTTCAAATATTTCGGGCTCCTTAGAGGGATACAAGGCAAAGTCAATGGATTCGGGAAGAGGCCCGGTCGCCTCGAGGCCAGGAAAGGAGGACTCCGGTGAACCCTGAGATTTGTGGTTGTAATAGAACTGAGGCAACTGATGCGCGTTGAGGGGAGTGCGCCAGTCCCTCGGCTTGATCACAAAAAAAGTGGTATCCTCTCCCGCAGGCAAAGACCAGCGGCCAGCCTCATCGGTCTTTACGATGTCTTTTTGGTTGGAGACTCGCACCCCTGGAACCCCTGGTTCGTTTGCATCCCTTTGACCGTTGTGATTGAGATCATGATACACGCTGCCATGAGCCACACTCTGGGCCTGCAGGGTTGAGCAGAGGATACTCGCACAAAGACTCAGGCAGGAGAGCTGAATGTGGAAGCCAGGGCACGGAAATCGCAGAATCACATGGAACATTACTGAAAGTTATCTCCCTTGCCGCCACAAGGCACGATTAAAGTGGGCTCTATTCACTGCTCACAAGCTGGCCCTATACCCAACTGACAAAACGATGAGGTCTGGAGCATGAAAAGCTCTTCAAGGTTCCCTATCGGGGGATACCTCAGAAAGTGGAAGGACCGCGGTGATCGGGGGCGCCTTTACGAAGGAGGCTTTTCTAAGATAAAGGGGTTCTAATATCGGGCCCTTACGGACGGTGGAGGGCTGTTCGATCGCCACCTTCATGAGCCAGGATGCCTCTGGGTAGGCGGGGAGAAGTTGATCATCGGCCACCCCAATAGAACGCAGGCGATCCACCATTTCTTGAGAAGCCACGATGCCCCCACATGCGGCTGCTTCCTTAAATGATTCCAAGGGACCGAATCTTGTGAGACCCTCTTGGTCGATGGATCCCTCTTTCTGCCCCTTGGTGAAGGATAAAAGGGCTGCCTCCGATCGCTGTGCATCGATGGCGACATGGATGGATTCCCATCCGCGCTGGTCCATAGCTTGGCAAGCCAGAACAAACGCGCTGTTCAAGCCAAGAAGCTCACAGCCTTTTGCCAGATGCCAACCGTAAGCAGCAGCAATGGCATGACGAACTCCAGCATGGGATCCGGGCCCAAGGCCCACCAGGACTTTCTGAATCTCTGCTGCGTCGAGCTGGAAGTCTTCGGACCATCGTTCAAAGGCATCCCAAAGGGCCGCGTCATGGATCCCCTCGAGAATGACCGACGCCAGGCACTCTAAGCCCTTTTCGGAAGTGAGCTCCCCCAAGGCAAGGCTTCTTTGCCGCTGGCTCCATTCAATGGCCAAAATCTTCAAACTGTATCTTCCTTTCTGTCTCGGAGGGTGCAGTGAGAGACACCCAACGAAAGGGTTTTCGAATGGGTCGGGTCGGCAGAGGTAGTGTTGCAAAGGTTCCCAGCCAACGATCGATCCATTCCACCAAGACGCATCCCTCGATGTACCCTGCCAGGTAATCGACACACCCGGCATCCCAGAGAGCTTCCTCTCCCTCCAGACGATAAAGGTCAAGATGATGAATCCTCCCTCGATCCGAAGCGTAGGCATGCACCAAGGAATACGTTGGAGATGCCACTCGCGATGAAACCCCCCATCCATGACAGAACCCCTGAATAAGTTTGGTTTTACCCACACCCAGATCTCCGGAAAAGCCCAGCAACCACTCAGGCCCCAACTCATAGGCCCATGCCGCCCCCAAGGCAAAGGTTTGTTCAGGACTGCTGGAGATGATCGTATCCATGATGTGGGAGAATCCTCAAACCCTGATCGTCCTTGAGATAAATCTCAGGCTGCTCAATCACCTTACCAATGCAGCTCAAAGGCGTATCGGGAAAGGCCTCCTTCCATGCATCCTTGAGGGCGACGGCCTGCGACCGATCGAGTGTCCAGAGCAATTCAAAATCTTCTCCGTCACTGAGCGCAGCTGCCAGCGGGGGCTTGGATGTCTCTCCTGAACGGGAACGCAATCTGGCATCTCGACTGACAGGCAGGTAGTCAGCCCATATTTCAGCGCCCACCTGACTGGCATGACAAAGCTGCCGCAAGTCACTCGCCAAGCCATCGGATAAATCCATCATGGCGTGGATTTCGAAATGCTTTGTCAGCCATTGTGACTCCTTGAGACGAGGGTCAAAATCCAGATGCTTGCCCGCCAGAGAACCTCCAAGTGTTCCAGAAACAAAGATCGCATCCCGCACTCGGGCTCCACTGCGAAGAACCGCCTTGCCCGGGCTGACCAGGCCCGTCATGGCAATGGAGCAAAAGAAGGGGCCAGAGGTATGAGTAGTTTCACCCCCCACCAGAGCCAGGTGATGCCTCAGCGCAACTTCTTTCATCCCTTTGTAAAAGGACTTGAGCCAGTCCATTTGAAAATCTCTGGGCAACCCTATAGTAACCAGCACGCTTCCAGCATCTCCACCCATGGCTGCCACATCACTGAGTAGGCGGTTGATGGCCTTGTGCCCAACCTTCACCGGATCCTCCTGAGCTGTGAAGTGAATGCCCTCCACCATGGCATCGGTCTTGAGCAAAAGATCCCGATCGGGGCTCGATTTCACAATGGCACAATCATCTCCACTTCCCAGAACAGTGTCTGGACGATGCGGCAGGTCGCAAGTCAATGCCTCGATCAATTCAACTTCTCGATTCATGGTGAGGGGGTTTCCATCCAAAGCGGGAGCCATAACATGAGCCCCAGATTGATGACATTAAAAAGCGAATGCGCTAAGATAGGCACCCACAAATTACCGGTTTTTTCGTAGGACCAGGCAAAGAGGGCCGCCAGGATACTTAAGGGCAACAAACTGACCGCATTGAAATGGACCAACCCAAAGAAAAGGGAACTCAAGGCAAAGGCCCAAAAACGAGGCAGGTATTGAAGGAGAGCGGTAAAAACCACTCCTCGGAACAGCAATTCTTCCACCAGGGGGGCTAAGAGAACGGCAGTGAGTGCGATGATGATCCGGTTTTCGGGGCGAGTGCTTTCTTGGAACAAATGAACAATTTCCTGAGGAGCTGCCTCTTGCCCTAGGGCTTCGAGACTCATCTGAATCATACCACCCAGGAAAGACGCGACCAAAAAGCCTAACAAAGCGGCCTGCAGCGCAAATCGACAAATACGAGCTGGATTCGACACCGATAGACCAAATGCCTGCTGCCACGACATCCCATGATCACGGATAAGCCACCAGGTGGCCCACACCACTCCCAGCTGAAGAAATACCAAATTGACGCACAAAACTCCGGTTTGTCCGTCCAGATTCCATCCGGCTTCCAACGCCTTATCCAACCAGAACAGGGCCACGCCACTCAGACCAAAACACATCAGAATCCACATCACATACCGGATGAGGGATTCGCTTTGCCATGATCGCAGCTTTAGCACGGTGATGCATTCTACAATAGGGCCCCGGGGATGACCGAATGAAAAAGAAGGATCCAGTGGAGGCTTCCAAACCAAGATCTCTCTTGGCTGATACTTGCCTCGAGGAGACGGTTCGATTAGGATACCGCAGATTTGGACCTTCTAGGGACCTTCGGGGGCAAGCCCCTTCTTTTAAAGCAAATGAGCTCCAGCAATTTACAAAAACTCATCGGACTCCCCACACCATCTGAAGTCTACCCCAGCCAGCACTTGGTGGAATACATTAACTTGAAATTGGCTGCCATGGGTTGTCCTACCGCCGACATGGCATCGGACTCCCCTTTCAAGGACGTGGCTGAGTCGCTCATTGCCAACCATCGCGAACAGGAACGTTTACTGACCAATTACCTTTGCCCAGCCGACTGGCGTATTCAGCAGTGGCTGGAGGGCTTTCTGGCGGGTACCGGAGACATACCGAGGCTCCCCTCAAAGACTTTCGTCCTCGACCGGCATGGGGTCGCACGCAATCTTTCACTGCCAGCTCAGGGTGATGAATTCAAATCGGATATCATTCATTCCTATCGAATTGCCCAGGGGGTCTTGCACAATCCGGTGAATGACCGACGCACCACCAAGGGGGTGTTTCACATTGCTGATGCAGGATTGCCCGTACCGGCTGACAAGATCGCCGTCCCTCGAGCAACCTTCACCCGCATGCTCGGGTTCGCCCTGCAACCCCCCGATGCCTTGATGGAACTCCCCTTCACCAGTGAGCAGGAGGATCGAGCACGCTGCCATGTTTCCCTTTTGCTGCGCCCTCTGGTGATTCCTGAGGTTCCAGGGGTCATCGAAGAAAAGCGCAGCGAGATACGCTTTTTCGCGCCCGGAAATCTTGTCAGCAACCTTGATTTTGTAGAGAGTATTTTTGGCAATGCAGGCGATCCAAATTTGCCCGAAAACGATGCGGGACTTGACGTCCATCATTGGACCGGCCACACGGGATGTGTGATCCTTGCCCCCCATCTGACCCGCATCACCAAGAAAGAGGTGGGGCTTCCCCACCATGACGAGGCCACCGAAAAACAACGAGAACTAGGCATGTGCTGGACACAACCCGATGAACTCTACAACGGTGGAACGGCTTTCAAATTGTGTGCAAGGGATGAAAAAGGGGTCATGGTGACGATCATCGCGGACAATTATTTTGGCTACTGTAAGAAAGAGGTCAAAACGCAAATCAGTTTTTCAGCCAACTTGTTTGGGATGGCCGAGGAGGAGCATGCCGGTGGAGCCCTGGTTTACCCCAGTTATGATCTTGGAGAAGAATTCAGCGGCCATCTCCATGTGAAGCGACTAGGACACTCATTTGAAGACATGGTTCAGCGTTTCGGCGAAATCATGGACCTGCAGCCTGAAGGTTACGCTGTGGACAAGCGTTATCCTGATATCATTTATGTCTCGGAAGACGTTCACTTTGACTTGCATTCCCAGACCGTCACCTGGCCGCACCAGGGAAGCACGCAGAGCATCAAACTACTGGAGGGCAAGACCTATGTCCGTCCTTCCGGATACAAGGTTCATTTGGAGAAACCGCCGGGCAACCGTTCCTGGCGTCTGATCGGCACCGTGGCAGAAGGCTTGATTTGCCACAAACCCTGCACTGTTTCAGGTGGTGGCAAATCCGAGATTTCAAAGCCTGTCACCGATGCCGTGATTCAGGGGCCTGTCATTGTGGCTCATATTAAAGAGGATCTGGATCAGGTAGAAGCTATCCTCGCGCGAGATTTCTCTGACCGGTTTCGGGACAGCTCCAAGGAGGACACCCGCGGGATTCTCAATCACGAACGCTCCCTGGGATCGGTGATCAAGTTGCTCACCCCTTCCAGCCGGGATTACACCGACGCGTACAACCAATGGTTGGAAGGCATCCCCCAATACGTCAAGGAGCTGGTATTCGTTCTCAAGCGTTATTACAGAAACGAATGGGGCGATCAGTGGAAGGAGCATTTCACAGTGGATTTGATCAACGGCAAGCCGGGTAATGAGCTGAAGCTGGACAATCGCAAGCTCATCACCAATTACATGCGCGTGGGTTTTCAGGACGACGGGCTGTGGCGCACCTTTGGTCTGCGTAAGGATTTTCACCCCGCTGCAAAGCAGTCTCTGGAGGATGACATCACCGCAAGCGTTGTGATTCCCTCGACTCAGATCCATGGCATCGAATCCAACACGCACTCGGTAAAGTTCCTTCAGAATTGCGAGTATCGCTTTTTCCAGCGCCCGGACGATGCGATTATTCGCGGTTACGACAAACAAGCAGAGGCCGACCTGGCCGCACCTGGGAATTTTATTTCCAACTTCGAACCTCTCCAGCAAGGACAGGCCAAGGAGATTGTCGAAGATGCCATCGGGTTCTACCAATACACCCCTCACATGCAGGACCTCATCAAGGGTGCTGCATCGTCCAACCGCCCCGGCTTCTTCGTGAGTAGCGCACATCCCCGCATGGTGGATGGCGTTCCCACCAAGAATCCGCGCTACCTGCAAATCCGTCCGGACCTCATCCAGCCGCAGGCTGTCTACCTCGAGGAAGTCGCTACCCGACTGCATCGCAAACTTGCCATGGACAAGCCCCTGCATCGCGTGGTCCGGACCGTCGTCCCAGGCAGGAGAAACAACCCTGCCGACAAGAACGCGGGCATTCGCCCGTTGGCGGTCTACAATCCCATCCATTACATGGATCTGCCTGAGTTGTTCATGGAATACATCTGCAGCATGACGGGCAAATCTCCATCCACCACCGGTGCAGGTTCGGAAGGAGCCCTCACCAAAGGCCCTTTCAATGCCTTGCCACCCATCATCGATCTGAACAATGCCTTGGTTTCGATGATTCTCACCGGGCACGATGGCTTTGTCACCGCTGCGGGTTATGTGGGGCCCAAAGTCAAAGTGGCGCATGATGTCAGCATGTTGATCCCTGAAGTTTGGTGCCGCATGAAGGAGGAGGAACGCTCCTCGGCTTTCCTGATCCAAAACGGCTACCTCGACTTCTGTGAAGACGTCGAGCATGAGGGACGCACCCTGCCCTTCAGCCGCCTGGGTTACCGAATCAACCGTAAATTCGTGCGTGATTTCTTTGGTCGCGTCTTCAACCACCCCCACGCGGTCTTCACCGAAGAAATGATCGAACCCGAAAAGCAGGATAGAAATGCTTTTGTGGAAGGTTTGGACAATATCGTGGCTACCCAAATTCGGGTCGGCAATCTGTATCTGCAGGATGGCAGCATTGAGGCTGCCTGTCCTCCCTTGAAGGCGCTCATCCACATCATGGTCGAAGGACAGTGGGAAGGCAAAACCTTGGCCGATCCTACAGTGCGCTCTCTCTTCACTCTCGAGAACATGCTTGCCAGTGACTGGTATCAGGAACGCCTCCAGACCAAGCAAACCCTGGATGTGAGCCTGTGGGAGCGGCATGCAGATTACCTCAAGGCCTTTCTGGATAAGAAGGGCTATCAAGATGAGGCCAGACGATTGCATATCCAGGAACGCATGGACCAAGCCGTTTCCAAACAGGCCGAAGCCAAAGATCCGGAATACCTCAAAAGGCTGGTGGGCACCTTGGGAGTCCAACCCCTTCGGTCACTCCAATCGACCTAGTCGCTAGGTTGGGGTTTCGAATTCAGCGAAATGTCCTTGCACCATCTCAATCCACAGCAGGCGGAGGCGGTGAGGACCACTCACGGTCCGGTACTCATTCTGGCAGGAGCCGGCACGGGAAAAACACGTGTCATTACCGAAAGAGTGGTGCACCTCATCGACAAGGGGGTGGCTCCTCATCACATCCTTGCGGTGACCTTCACCAACAAGGCAGCTCGAGAAATGGTGGCGCGCGTTCGGGGACTGCTCAAGACAAAGCGAAGCTTAAAGGCTGACGCCGAAGAGGGCTCCAAACCGGTCATCTGCACCTTTCACTCCTTTTGTGTGCGGGTGCTCCGACAATTCATCGACCGGCTGGGATACAAACGGAATTTCGTCATCTATGACCCAAGCGAGCAAGTCGGTGTGATCCGACGACTGACCAGCGACTGGACCAAGAGCCACATCACCATCAAACCCGCTGAATGGCTTTCACTGATCAGTCGGCTGAAAAATGCCACTTCCTGGGAATCGCTGGGCATGGACGCAGGCACGCAACGGCTTGCTGAGCGTCTGATGGAACGCTACGCATCTGCCTTGAAGGCGTGCAACGCGGTTGATTTTGACGATTTGATCTTACTGGTGCTGGAACTTTTCAACACCGACAAAGAAGCCCTCGAAACCTGTCGTAAAAACCATCGATACATCATGGTGGACGAATATCAGGACACCAACGGCAAGCAGTTTCAACTGCTCAAGGCTTTGGCAATCGAACATCAGAATGTCTGCGTTGTCGGCGATGATGATCAAAGTATTTACGGTTGGAGGGGAGCCGAGATTGCCAATCTGCTTCACCTCGAGGATCACTTTCCCGGAATTCGAGTCATCAAGCTGGAACAGAATTACCGCTCCAATAACACCATTCTCAAGGCAGCCAATGCCGTGATCCGACACAACCCATTGCGCAAGGACAAGACCCTTTGGTCCAGCAAGGGAGAGGGGCCGCTCATTCAACTCATGGTTTTCGAGACCGAGGAAGCTGAGGCTCAGGCGGTTGCCGAAGGCATCGAGGTCCAACGACTCAGCAAACGGATTCCATGGAATCACCAGGCCATTCTCTTTCGCACCAATCTTCAGGCACGACCGCTGGAAACAGCCCTGAGGCAGTCGAAAATTGCCTATCGACTTGTGGGCAGCCAGAGTTACTTCGATCGTCGAGAGGTCAAGGATATCCTGGCTTTTCTCAAGGTTTTGATCAACCCGGACGACGACATCAGCCTGTTGCGGATCGCCAATGTTCCCGCACGTGGACTGAGCGCCAAGACCATGCAAACCCTCTTGCAACTCAGTCAGGACCGAAACACTTCGGTTTGGTCGGTCATGCACCACTCCGACTTAGATACCCACCTGAGGGCAGCTGCTTCCAAGAGTAGTCGAGCGTTCGTTTCGCTGATCGAGGATCAACGCCGATTCCTCAAAGAGGAGAACAAGATGGGCCTGACCCATTGGGCTCGCAGTTTCCTCGATCACATCGGTTATTTCACCGAACTCAAGCATTCGGAAAAGGATCCCAAGATTGCCGAAAATCGAATGCAGAGTGCACAGGAGCTGGTGTCATCGATCGACAGCCTGACCGCCTCCATGGGCTCCGTGAAGGGGGAAGATCGCCTGAGTCAATTCCTTGAGGAAATTGCCCTGGATCAGGACCGATTGGATGAAAAAGACAAGCAAGGCGAAGGAGTCACCCTGATTACCATGCATAGTTGCAAAGGGCTGGAATACCCTCATGTGCACATCGTGGGTCTGGAACAAGGGCTGCTGCCACACACACGATCCATTGACGAAGGCAGCCTGGATGAGGAGCGTCGCCTTTTTTACGTTGCCATCACCCGAGCCATGGAATCGCTGACGATCAGTCACTGTGAAACACGCAACAAATTCGGGCAAACAACCCCTTGCCAGCCCTCCGTGTTCCTGAATGAACTCCCTGATGAGCTTGTCGAACTTGCCGATGACGTCTTCAAACGCCCTGTATCGCCCTCAAGCGGTGCCGCCATGTTTGACGCGCTCAAATCATCCTTGGACCTCTCAGATACCTGACCCCATGAATGCTGCATCTTTGGCCCCAAACATTCCCGAGATCACTCTCGACCAGCTCAGGCCCATACCCGAACCTTGGCAGGAGGTTTCTTTGCAGGGCTGCCTGATCGAAGCAAGCGCCATTGCTCGGCGCATTCAAGACCTTGCACGGCAAATTGAGCAGAATGCGGATCCAAGCACACCTTTGGTGGTGATTTCCATTCTGGCTGGAGCAGCCATCTTCTCAAGCGATCTGATTCGAGCCCTGCGGTGCCCGTTGGAATGGACAATGATCGGTCTGTCCAGTTACCGCGAAGGCACCACCTCCGGTGACCTCCATTGGACACTTCCACTGACCCGGGACATCCGGGGTCAGCGAGTCCTGGTCGTGGATGATATATTGGATACGGGTCAAACCTTGAAAGCAGTCGTGGAGCATTTGCACACTCTGAGGCCCGCGTCGGTGCAGACTTGCGTCCTGCTGGACAAGCAAATCTCCTGTCCATCAGACAACTCGACATCCGCCCGAATTCAGGCAGATCATGTGGGTTTTCAGATTGAGGATGCTTTTGTCGTCGGATACGGACTGGACATGGAAGGACAATTCCGTCAGCTTCCGTTCGTTGCCACGCTCTCCCCAAGGCCCCTTTGACCAGGATTGCTTGATGCAGGTTCGAGTACAGTTTTTTTCCTACTTCAAGGATTTGACCGAAACATCCACGTGCACTTTGGATGTGAAGCAAGGATGTCGCCTGGAGTGTGCCTTGGAGGACATCCGATCTCGATTCCCCAAATTAGAAGCCATGCGCCGCTGTACCCTGGTTGCAGTCGGCCTCGATTACGTCGACAAAGATCACATTTTGCAGGAGGGAGATGAAATCTCGCTCTTTCCACCCGTCCAAGGAGGATGAGTCAGGCCTGCTTTGTATGCTGTCATGAAACGATCTCTCAAACTGATTCATGAACCCATTAATGAAGCTTTGCTCCAAGCTCAGCGAGAGGTGGGGGCCGCATCAGGAGCTGTCCTGAGCTTTTCTGGCTGGGTACGAGACATGGAGGGAGAAGCGCGCATCGCAGCCATTGATTACGAGGGCTATGAGAAAATGGCCTACCACCAATTTGATTTATTGTTGGACCAGATGGAGAAACAGTGGCCCATCGAATCCATACGTTTGGTGCATCGCCTCGGCAAAGTTGCGGTGAATGAGCCCTCACTATGGGTGGAAGTGGTGGCGCCTCATCGATTGGAGACCTTTGAGGCCCTGATGTGGCTCATTGATTCGATGAAGCAAAAAATCCCTATCTGGAAGCACCCCATCGAAAGCCCCATAACCGGTCAGGGCGAGGATCACGGATCATCTTAGAGCCCCTAAGCCCCCTATTGAGCAGATTAATATGAGAGAGTTGACCCAGGAAGAATTAGACCAGTTGTTTCCGGCTGAATGCCATTTCAAGGTCATTTGCAAGGATCGAGAGGGCATGGAAAAGGATCTCAATCAATCCCTGGAGGACATCGGGCTCACAGGGATCGTATTCCAACCGCGCGGGCGATCCGCCAAAGGGACTTACATCACGTTTAACCTCTCGATGATGGTAGAGTCCCATGAGCGCATGAAGGCCATGGATGAGGCCATTCGAGCTGTGGAAGGGGTGCGGATGTTGCTCTGAATCGGGGCAGGGATAAAAAAACGCCTCAGTCGATCAAGATCGACGGTGAGGCGCTTGAAAAGTGATCGCAAAAACTGGGGACTCTTACTGAGCAGCCACCTTGAACCCGGTGGCCTGAATCGCAGCAATGATTTTGTCCTGCGAAGTTTTGTCCGGATGGAACATCACGGTCGCCTTTTTGCTCTGGTGACAAGCTGAGCCGTTGATGACCCCATCCAGGCTGGTCAGCACCTTGCCTACCTTGGAGGAACAGCCACCGCACTCCATCCCCTCGACAGGTAGGGAAACTTGCTGGCCTTCAACGGTGTAGCCAGCTTCCGTGACAGCCTTGCGCAATGACGTTTCACAAACCTTGGAAGCATCGTAAGAAACCTTGGTCATCTGAGATTTCGTGCAGGATTCTGCCTTACTGACGCCCTGAAGGCGGGTCAGTGCGGTCACCAATTTGCCGCAGGATGCCTCACAGACAGCGCCGCCAACTTTAAGTGTCAGAGTCTTTTTGGAAGCCGTGCACTCGGACTTGGCCTCAACTCCCACCGCAGTCTTGCCCTTTTCGCAGGAGGAACAATCGGATGATTCAGCAACAAGCCCACCTTGCAAGGTAGCTGCCACTGCGTAAACAGAGAGAAATGCTAGAATGTTTTTCATCAGTAAATGATTCATAACCCACCGTCAATGGTTGGAATATTTGTAATTAACTCATTCCACGTTATGAAGATCAACCTTTTTCTGGATTGCCGCAGAGAGAAAAAAGCTGGTTTCTCCATCTGTCTTGCGAACATGATGCGCCATGCCTCCCCAAGCCAAACTTGCCTTGAAGCCGTTCGCTTTTCTGGCCTTTTTCTTCCTGGCAACCCTCGAGAACCGCTCGTTCGCGGCAGAGTGGAACCAATTTCGTGGAACTACCGGACAAGGCACCGTGGAGACCAATCAACTGCCCTTGCAATGGTCCGAAGAGCGGAACATTGACTGGAAAACAGCCATTCATGACAAGGGATGGTCCTCACCGATTGTGTGTAAGAACAAGATCTGGATGACCACAGCGAGTGAGGATGGGCGAAAACTCTATGTAATTGTTGTCCAAGCTAAAAATGGGGCCATTCTTTGGGACCGTCAGCTTTTCACCATCGCAGACCCACAGTTTGCCCATAAGTTCAATAGCTACGCCTCCCCCACGCCTGTGTCAGATGGGAACCGGGTGTATGTCACCTTCGGGTCTCCCGGAACGGCTTGCTTGGACGCCCGAACCGGTGAGGTGGTCTGGGAGCGCACAGACATCGTATGCAATCACTTCCGTGGAGCGGGCTCCTCTCCCATCTTGTTTCGGGATCTCCTGATCATGAATTTTGATGGAAGCGATCATCAATTCATCATGGCCCTGGATGCCGGCACAGGGGAAACCAGATGGCAAACCCAGCGATCCATCGATTACATGGATTTGGGACCGGATGGTCTTCCCAAAGCCGACGGCGATTGGCGGAAGGGATTTTCTACCCCTCACGTTGCTGAATTGGGAGGGCAGCAACGACTTTTGAGTATCGGATCCAAAGCTCTTTATGCCTATGAACCCATGACAGGAAAGGAGATCTGGCACACAGAATCCCGAATCGGCCATTCCGCCAGCTCCCGACCAACGATTCATCACAATCAAATCTATTACCTGACCGGGTTTTCCAAAGGCGAACTGTGGGCGGTCCAACCTGGCGGCCATGGGCATGTGACCGACACTCATGTTCGGTGGACCTTCAAGCGCAGTGTTCCCAACAAACCTTCCATGATCGCTCATGAGGATTGCCTGTTCATGATTCATGATGGGGGGGTGGCCTCCTGTGTGGACACCCTCACCGGTGAGGCCATCTGGCAAGAGCGCATTGGGGGCAATTACTCTGCTTCTCCCATCCGCTGGAAGGAGCACATCTACTTTTTCAGCGAGGAGGGGAAAACCTCCATCATTGAAGCCTCCAAGAACTTTGTACTTAAGCAAACCAACCAGCTGGATGGAGGTTTCATGGCATCCCCAGCCATAGTAGATCAGTCGCTCATTCTTCGGAGCAAGAGTCACCTTTACCGCATCCATCCATAGGCGCCCCTTTTTCTGATTGTTTTTAGCACTAGAGCACTCTTTGAGAGACTTAATATAGTTTAACCTAACTTTACTTCTTGAACCTAATTTGTAGGTGAGTTATGTCGTTCATATGAACAAGCAATCGCTGTCGAGACGACCCGTGACAATGAGCCTGATTGCTATGGCGCTTAGTATGGTATTGGGTGGCTTCTCAGCCCAGGCAGCTGCACTGAAAGTCCTCGCCACCACGAACCTCGTAGCAGATCTGGTTCAGTCCATCGGAGGGGATCGAGTGGCGGTGACCAGCCTGATGGGCCCTGGAGTCGACCCTCATCTCTACAAGCCCACTGCCGGGGACATCATCAAGCTCACCCGCGCGGAGGTCGTCTTCTACCATGGCATGGCCTTGGAGGGAAAAATGGGAGATTTGTTTGCGCGACTTTCTCGACAGGGCCGCTCCATCCATGCCATCACTCAAAACTTGCCCCCCAAAGAGTGGATCGTGCCCGAGGAGTCGCCTCAGCATCCCGACCCTCATGTGTGGGGAGATCCTCGACTGTGGAAAAACTGTGCGCAAAAAGTTCAGCAAGTCCTCGTTCAACTGGATCCAGAAGGAAAAGATCTCTATATCGCAGCGAACCAGCGGTATGCTCAGCGACTGGAAGAATGGATGGCTTGGGGTAAGGCGCTCATGGATCGGATCGAACCTTCCAAGCGCATCCTGATCACCAGCCATGATGCCTTCAACTACTTCGGTAGGGCCTTTGGCCTCAAGGTTGTGGGAGTCCAAGGCATATCAACCGCCTCGGAAGCTCCCTTGGCAGACATCATTCATGTGGTGGATCTCATTCGTGAGCAGAGAATCCCGGCCATTTTTGTTGAATCCAGCGTGTCACCTGCCATCATTCGCCGGATCAGCGAAGATGCTGGCGTACAGGTGGGAGGAGAGCTTTTTTCCGATGCGCTTGGCGCATCGGGCGAGAAAGGTTCTTTTGAAGGTCGCTCGTGGGATCTAGGCACTTACGCCGGATGGCTGGGGCACAACGTGTCAACCATCAGTCAGGCCATGGTCCCCTCGAATGCGCCTTGAGCAAAATAAGGCATCCAAAGGAATTTGGCAGGAAACAACTATAGCGGTCGCGAGACTGCAGAAGTCTGCTAAAAGCTCCAGCAACCAAGAAAAATGGATTCAGGCCTTTGATGGTTCGTCGTCCTTGCTGGCCTTGCCATCACCCTGAACCAATTCTCCGTCTTTAGCTCCCTCAGACTTTTTGCTGCCTAGCTTCTTCTCATTACTGTAGTAGGAGGCGTAGTAACGGTTCTGATAATAGTAATAGGAGTAGTAGTAAGAGTCCTTGCCCTCGAAGTCGATATCGTTGATGACCGTACCGAGAATGTAGATTCCAGCATCCTGAACGCGTTGCACCGTCTTACGTGCATGTTCTCGGCGGATTTTGTTGAACTTCGATACAAAAACCATGCCATCGGTGCGCGCCCCCACCATGAGAGGGTCACTGACCGCAGAAACGGGAGGACAGTCCACAAAGATACGGTCGTAACAATCCCGCAAGCTGTCAAGCAGTTCACCCATGCGCTTGGACCCCACCAGTTCTGAGGGGTTGTTGGGCACGGCACCACAGCAAATCAAATCCAAGTTGGGGACTTCCGTCGTCTGGGTGATTTCCGAGGGATCGGTAATTTGCCCAGTCAAGTATGCTGACAAACCTATCGGGCTTTGCATCTGAAAAGCTTTGTGCATGGAAGGGCGTCTCAAGTCTGCGTCAATCAGCAGCGTCCTCACTCCTGTCTGCGCGGTGACAATGGCCAGGTTGGAGGCCACCAGCGATTTTCCTTCCGAAGGAATGGTGCTGGTCATAGAGAGCACCTTAAATTTGTCGGACTTGTGTACCAGGGAAACCGCAGCACGAACGGTGCGGAAACCTTCCGCTGCATTGGATTGAGGATGCAGATGGGCCTGCAAATCGCGCTCCACCAACGACTGGCTTTTGATGTTCGGAATATATCCCAGGAAGTTGAGCTTGAGGTAGCTTTCGATATCGTCCTGACTCTTAACCGAATCGTCCAGATAGTTGGCAAAAAAGGCAAAAGCAAAGCCCATGCCCAGACCCCCAACTAGCCCAAGCAACAAAGTGAGCGCCTTGCGCGGCTTGATGGGATTGAAGGGCTCATAGGCCAAATCCACCACCTCCAGGTTTTGCATCATGTCCTTGGTATTCAGATCCATCTCCTTGGTCTTGGCCAGCATGGCAGTGTAAAGTTGTTCGCTCTGTTCCTTTTCCATCACCAGATTGTCGTATTCGACCTTGAGCTCATTCAGGCGGTTCATGGCCAGTTGGGCCTCGTCGTAGGTGACGCGGGCTCGATCCGCCCGCTCATTGGCGAATCGAGCCTGTTCTCTGAGAATTTTCAATTCCTGCCCAGCCTGCTGCTGGATCTCGTCGATGAGTTTACGGATCTGCTCTTTGGCCACGATGACGGCAGGCCATTTTTCCAAATACTTCACTTCCAGCGAAGCCAACTCAGCTTCGGCAGCAGCAAGGCTCACACGAAGTTGTTGGATAATCGGAGAATTCTGAATGTAGGGCAGGACCGACAAATCCAGGGTCTTGTAATCTGCCTCGGCCTCGGCAATGAGATTGTCCACCGTTTCCACCACTTTGACCGCTTGAGCCGCTTCGTCAGAGGCCTTCTGAAAACCGTCACTTGCGAGAAAAAGGGCCTGGCTGAGGGTGTTCTGGCTCTCTTCCAGAGACGGCATTTGATTGTCCTCACGAAATTGGAACACCGAGAGACGGGTGGCACGCACGTCATCGGCAAGCTGATTGACCTCATTCTGCAACCATTTGTAAGACTCAAAAGCGCGCTGCTTTTTCTTGTCCAGATTGCGCGTGAGGAAGTTCTGCATCAGTTTGTTGGCGATCGCCGCAGCCTGAAGGGGTGAGGGGCGCTCCACACTGACTTCTACCAGACGACTGAGACGAATCGGGGAAATGGTGATGCAATCGCGCACCGCATTGACAATGTTTTCAGCCCCTTTGAAAAACTCATCCTGCTTGAGTTCCAAATCGGTGATCACCGATTCAATCAAGGATCGGCTCAGCAGGTTCTTGTATTGCGTCTGTAGGTATTCCTGATCATTGGAATTGAACACTACCTGGGAACCCACGTCCATGATACTGGTCGACTCCTTATTGATCTGGAGAACCGTCTTGGCCTGGTAGATGGGCACCGCGCGGTAGAGGTAGAACACACTCAAGATCACCACTGAAATGAATGTCGTGATCACCAGCCATCGGCGTTCAAGCAGAATATGCCAGTAATGACGGAGATTCAGGTTCTCCGCGACACTGGTTTCCGTTGCTTGAGACGATTGTTGGAATTCCATGAAGTAAAAAGTAAAAAACGTTGGGATCAGAAGAAACGATCAGGAATGTCGATTTTGTCTCCAGCCTTAATGTAGATTTTCTGGTTCTCCTCCTTGATCTTGAGCAATTCGTTGTAGTCGTAACGCTTTCGTTCACCTTTTCGCCACAGCTCAATGCTATTTTCCTTGGCATTGGGGGTGAACCCATTGGCCTTGGCGATAGCCTCGACCAGATCAATCCGTTTTTCTGGAGGCAGCGGGTAGATCCCGGCAATCTTCACCTCTCCCATGATGGTGTAATACTGCTCGTTGTACTGAAGCACCTGAACGGTGACCTGTGGGTTTTTGATGTATCCATCTTTGAGACGGCGCTCGATGTCCTCCTTCACCTGCTGCACCGTCTTACCCGCTACGGGGATTTCATTGAGCAGAGGAAATGGGATGTTTCCCTTGGCACTCACCCTCAACCCTTCAGTTTGCCCTAGAGACAAGGTGGGCTCCTGAAACACAGTGACACGCAAGAGATCCTCGGACTGGATCAGATAATCAGACGTGATGCGACCCTGGGCAAGCAGCTCAGATTTTTTTGAAGTGAGGCCTAACCCCAAAAGCAAGAGGCAGAAGCAGTAGAAAAGGCGATTCATGAAGCAAAATTAGAAACCAAACCTGAGAGACAAGCTAACCTGATTTACCTGATAGTCAATACCACCGAGGAATTGTGCCGAAAAATTACCACCGAGGAATTGTGCCGAAAAATCGGCGTAGCTGTAGCTAAGCTGAGCGCTCATCCATTCCTGAATGCGATAGTCGCGTGAGGTACCCAGGGAGAGTGCTTGATCCGATCGATCGATATCCGGAAAATCGTTCTGCCACAGGCTGGCAAAGATGGAAGCAAACCACTTCTGTCGATTGCCCAAAGCCCGACCAAGGTTAAGGCGAAAACTATCCGAGACTGATGCCGCGCTCACCGCATCAATATTCACCTGGTTCCTTCGAGTGTAGGCCAAGGTGAGCAGGGTGCGCCTTCCCAGCAATTGCTCCAGCTCCAGAGTCACCGTGGGCGTTCCACCTCCGTTCCCAGTAATCTGGGAAGTCTGCTGCTGATACCCCAGTTGAACCGTACCGGTCAGCTTGTCGGTGAACTCCCCCTCGGCCCCGATACTAACTCCCAGTGTGTCCCATCCCCAGCTGCGTCCTAATCGGGAAGAAATCTGTTCCCCGTAACTGGTCTGAGCAAAAAAACGAAGTTTTTCGCTGTAGCCAAAACCATACCCGCCCGCCACGTTCCAGGATTCGATGTCATTGAACAGGCTACTCTCATCCTGATCGGTCATTGAGTAGGTTCCGCTGAGATAAAGATCGCTCTTGGGAGTGATGTCCACGCTCACTCGTAATTGGTCGCTTATAAGTATTCGGTCGTTTTGTTGAACCCGCCATGTATTCCCTCCCTGAACACCCGTCTGGAGGCTCGCACTGTGAGCGGTTCTGAAGCGCACCTTGCCGCGCTCGATGGAAGCGGCTACCTGGCCCGCGTGATCCCCGGAACTCACTTCACTGTGATCGGCGTAGAAGCGATGAAGGAAATCATAGCCAAACCCAAAGGTATTAATTTCGTTGCGACCCAGCGCCGCCTGAAACCCGGTGCCCAACTGGGTGATCACATCCCCTTCTTTCGGGCCAAACAGAGCTTCACTTTCGGCACTGTTGTCTCGAAAAAAGATATTGTCATTGGCGGTCAGAGAGGAAGAAGCATGAGGTCGAAAATGCCAGTTGCCGATCTTGTAATGAAGAAGATCTTCAGGCTCAATGCCAAGAGTCTTTCCTGTGCAAAAAAATGCTATACCGCAAAACACAAGTCGCTGAAACGACTTTGTCATCATAGGGTATTGGTTCCATCTCATCATGTCATCTGACAGTTGCTTTCCCTAACTAGAAAGCAGGGATCATGCCGTCCTGTAGGCATCCTGACAAACCGAAAAGCAAGCGACACAGAGCTTAGGTGCCCGTACAGAATCTAATTGACTGAACGCGATTTCAAACGCTGCTGACACTCCCTCCAAAGATGGGCCTGAATAGGGTGGTGTTCTGCTACCATCTGCTGTCCGCACCAGACCTGGAGCAGGGCATCAGCCAGCTCAGCTGGATCCAACTCGGTATTTCGCACAAACTGCGCATGGGGGCGCCCTTCGCGATAGCTGGGCTCTCGGGATGGGTGTGAGAGCACCTGCCCCATATCCTCAAGAGAGGCCTGACAGAGAATACTGCCATGGAAGAGACAAGCCTGTCGAAGTCTTCGCTGGGCATTGCCGGAGACCTTGATCCCATTCCAAGCTAGGTCGGTATCCCCTTCGCAGGTCACCGCACCCTCCAGTAGGGATGCCAGAATCTGGCGTTGGCGCTCCATGATCCACTGGTTGGTGGTGGTGACAGAGGCCAGCGCCGCGTGGGAATCGATTGGCAAAAGCAAGCTGTAGTTGAGGCACCCGGCATCGAGGTACACCGCCCCTCCCCCACTCGACCGGCGATGCATGGGGATCCCACGCTGTCGACAGGCTACCAGATGCACCTCCTTTTCAAGCACGTTGCCATAGCCCAGCACCACTATGGGGCCCCGCACCTGCCAAAGACGCAGGCTGGGACCGATCAGGCCCTGATCACAGGCATGAAGCAAGTAATCATCGGCCAGCAAATGATCGGCATCCTCATCAATTTCAAGGGCGATAGGTTGAATAAAGGGGATGCTGGTTTTCATTTTTCAGCAAGACATTGACATGAGCCATACCTGAAAAAGGAACGGAGAATCATGACCGTGACAGGCGCTGTAAACATCTAATTTCCTCCATCAGAGCTTCTCTTGGCGCTGATCACGACCTCAGTCATCTGGCACTAGTGGTAGACGGTGATGCGACGGCAGTCTCTCCAGTTAAAAGCTAAACAGACCTTCTTTACGCTTGGGTAACGCCCTGGGCATGCAGCACGATTTGCCGGCGATGGGGCGCGGTGCGATGTTCCCAAAGATAGATCCCCTGCCAAGTCCCCAAAAGCATCGAGCGATTGCTGAACGGAACACTCAGCTGCACCTCAGTGAGGGAACTACGAACATGAGCTGGCATGTCATCGGGCCCTTCCATGGTGTGGGTGAATAAAGCATCCCCATCGGGACAGAGTCGCGAAAAAAATCGCTCCAGATCGACCCGCACATCCGGATCGGCATTTTCCTGTATCAATAGTGAAGCCGAAGTATGACGAACCATCAGGTGAAGAATCCCCTCATCAAGACCACTCCGGCGGAGCTCCTGGCTGACTTCGGAAGTGATTTCGTAGAGGGCTCGCCCTCGCGTCCCCACCTCAAGGATGGTCTGGTATTGGCTAAAGCCCATAGGCTCATTTAGGTTACCATGTTTTCGCCCGCCAGCGTGCTCAAGTATCAGGGCTGTATCTCGCTGAGTAAACGCTCCAAGCGTGGCTCCTTGTCATGCCCCGCATCCAGCGCCA
>Ga0160423_10000907_pt1 | contig 24663 bp, 29 predicted proteins | sample CRUFie14St8metaG_FD_108191 | JGI IMG/M metagenome (GOLD analysis project Ga0160423, IMG submission 108191) | Marine microbial communities from the Costa Rica Dome - CRUD Field 142mm St8 metaG | ecosystem: Environmental > Aquatic > Marine > Oceanic > Photic zone | place: Costa Rica: the Eastern...
ACTATATTCAGTTTCAACTCTTACAAAAAAATCAAAATATAACCATACAAAACCAGAGATGGTGACAATAACTGAAATCAAATAAATAATATATTCATGAATCTTACTTAGTCTAATCAAAAGATGCCTATATAAATATTAAAAAGTTTTCAAATTAAATCAATTTTTTTTTTTAGTCAACTTTAAAAAATTTTATAAACATTAAAGTTACGAACAACTAATGGATTTTTTATGCTTGTAATTTTCCAATTATTTTTAATGCTATTTATTTGTTGTTCAGTGAAAGTTATTTTGTATTTATAAATGAAATTATTTTTAAAATCACTGTCTTTGTAGTTTTGGAACCCGATTTTTTGCTTTTCAACCGATACTCTTTTATCCTGTTCAGTGTTTACAATGTCAAAAATAAACAATTTCAATGATTTAAACCTAAATAAAGTCCAGTCGCGATTAAAGCGGCTTTTATTTATTTTACTGTTGTCAAAAAGTCCTTTTTCATGAAGGGATCTAATTTGATTTTTGCTAAGATTATTGTTAATAATATTCTTGGTAACAAAGTTTATGTATTCGGGAACCAAAATAGGCTTTGCGAATTTATTTTTTTTATCTTTTTGGTTACTCAAGGCTTTTAGTGGCAATACACTTTTCAAACTTAAACTGCCATAGGTCATCAAAAATAATCTTAAAATATCATCAACAGTGCTATTAATATTTTTAGTTTTATACTTGTATGCATGAGTTTTAGATAGGTTGATGAATTGATCAGGTACTTTTATTTTTTTGTTATTAATAAGATGTAATTTGATAACGTGAAGGTAATCAGTTGGTGAGGCATAACCACTATCAATAAACTTGATAGCCAAACTTAGCCGAATATATTCAAAATCTTCAAGATTTTTAAAAATTAGGCTATCAACCCTATCGTCAACTCTCCATTCAATTAATCGCCTACCGTTACTATCTACAGTATAACCATCAATAGCAGTATGCAAAATATCAAGAAGGCATCTCCTGTAAGTACTTACCTGATTAGTATTATTAAGATCCTTGTTATAATTGCCCCAATCAATATCACTTCCAGTCTCATCTAAAAGATATAAAAAAAACTTATAATTAACATCTAAGCAAAAGTCAGAAATTGGTAATAATTTTTGTGATCCCATAAATAAAAATTTAACTCAGTAATGATTTATTATAAAACTTTAGTCAATCAATTAATTTTTATTTATATGTAATAAAAAAAACACAAAGAAATATATATAATCTTTAGTTCATCCTCTCGAGTAATTTACTTATAAATTTCATGAAATCAAATCTAGATAAAAAACAAATTCAAAAAAAAGTCATTTTCAGTAACAAAGTTGAGCATAAGCATTGGGTTGGCGATGGTTTTAATGTTTATGGGCTTTTACGCCCATATGAAAATATTAATAAATTTATTAGTCCATTCATAATGCTTGATTATGCAAATCCAAAAGAATTCCCAAAAACAGATACTCCTAAAGGAGTTGGTGAACATCCTCACAGAGGTTTTGAAACAGTAACATTTGCATATCAAGGGGAAATTGAGCATAGAGATTCCTCTGGTGGGGGTGGAGTAATTAAATCAGGAGATGTTCAGTGGATGACTGCTGGTAGCGGTTTGGTGCATGATGAATTTCATTCAAGAGAATTTTGTAAAAGTGGAGGTGTATTTGAAATGGTTCAGCTTTGGGTGAATCTGCCAAAAAAAGTTAAAATGACTCCCCCAAAATATCAAAGTATCACAAATGAAAATATACCAAAAATTAATATTGGTTCAGGTTCCGAACTAAGAATAATATCTGGAAATTTTAATAATACAAAAGGACCAGCATCCACATTCACTGAAATTAACATCTATGACATTAATGCAAAGCAAAAAGATATTTATAACTTATCATTTAAAAAAAATACCAATACTTTAATTCTTATTATGAATGGAGCTCTAGAAATTGAAGGAAAGAACTACTCTGAAAATGAATTATTGATATTCGATAATGAGGGATATCATATTCAAATTAACAATTCAAAAAATTTCAAGGCATTAATATTAAACGGTACTCCAATTAATGAACCTGTTGCCTCCCATGGTCCTTTTGTTATGAATACCCATGAAGAAATTATCCAAGCAATAGAGGATTTTCAATTGGGAAAAATGGGAAGTCTGCAAGCTCAATAAAATTTTTAAGAGTTAAATAATATTTTCTTCACTAAGATGATGGGCCTGAGAAATAGCCATTTAGGCTTTATTTCTTTATAGTTATTAATTATAATACACACAATTTATTGATTATATTAATTATGGTCTTTTTTAATAAATCTTCTAAAGATATAGAAGAGCAAGCTCAAGCTGATTTTGAAGAAGCTCAGCGAGAAAAGTTATCAGAAAAAAATAGAGCTTTCAAAATGAAAATTGCTCATAGAACCCGTGCGCATATTGATCTTACCTTTATTGAGGGCGCACAAAAACTTGGCAAATATCATCAAGCGAATCTAACTGCTATTGCCCAACAACTTGAGGGCCCAGAAAAGCCTAGTTATACACCTTTTCAAAAAATTAAAACTATTGATTCTGAAGTTATTGCTTATTTACCAAACTTTGAAGCTCAACAAATTTTTGATTTAGGTGGAAAATATCAAACTCAACAAATTAATGTATCTGACGCCTTAACAGCCGTTCAATCTATTGCTGATAATATCTTTCACAGTTTTGATGTCGCCGTTAGCCTATCCACACTTGGATTCCTACGTGACGAGATTGAAAGAAACCCTGAATTGGCAAAATCAGAGCCAGCTGCTGAAAATAAAACAACCAGTTCCACAAAGGAAAATAATCTATCGAATAAGGAAACTGACGCTACTACTAACAAGCAAGGTAGCCTTTTTGATAATTTAGTAAATAAAAAATAATCTAATCTAAGCCATATTCTAAATATACTGGCATCATTTCTTCAATTACTGTCATTTCATGCCAGATTTCAGCTTCCTTTTTTAAGGCCTCAATAGTATTAACACCCCCAAGAAGTTGTTTCACCCGAGTAAAATATTTTTTTGCATTTTCGGTTTTTCCTAAGTGGTGACTGGCTGTTCCCATATAATGATGCCACCACATAAAGTCTTGCGGCTGTTCTTCCATAACAGCTAATAATTTTTTCCAATCTTTTGAATCTTGGTATAAGGGAGCTCGACCAAAATTATCATAACCAACATTCTTGTAAGGATCCAGATTATCTGAAATTACGCCTAATTCATGACCTTTTTTTATTCTGTAGCAGGCCTGATCGTCAATTTGATACTTCGTTTTCAACTCATCTGATGAGTGACATCCCCATCCAGATAAGGCAAATAAATATGATATGTGACCAATCACTTGCGCATCATTTGGTGCAAGTTCAATAGCTTTGTTTCCTGCTTGGAGCATACCATCAAAATTTTTAAAGTAAAACTCAATTTCTGCTTTTGTTGCATGCGCATGTGCATAATTGGCATCTAACCTAATAGCTTCTTCTGTGGCATTCAAAGCTGTACTTAAAATTTCTTTTGAATTAACTTTAAAAATTGAATAACTCCACCCTAAAACATATCCATAATACTGCCATGCATCTTTGTAAGTTGGGTCTTCTTTAACCGATTTTTCCAAACAATCTAAAGATTTAAAAAAGCCATCTGGCGTTATATTTCTATAGAAATTCCTAACATAATTTACACATGCATAGGAATCCATTTTTTGCGAGCCAGCAACAGTGACAGCTTTTACTACCTCTTTAGATAAAATTTCTCCATTTCCAACAAGGGCATCCATAACACTTGATACGATATCATCTTGCAGTTGAAAAATATTTGTGATGTCAGCTTTTCTATCAAAATTTTCTGACCAAGCAGTTTTCATTGTCTCGGCATCAATTAAATTTATCGAAACCCTTAAATTGTTAGCAGAGGACCTTAAATCGCCAGATATAAGGTATCTTGCAGAAGACTTTTGAGCAATTTTTTCTAAATCTTCCGAGATATTGTTTAATTTAATTATATTAAGTTTTTTTGAGGATCGACTTAATCCAGTTGAAATATCTTGCGTTAGACCAGCAGCTAGACTTTTTTGATCTTCATCCATTGAGGTTGTATTAATGGGTAAAACAACAATATTATTCAAATTCAGACTGGGATCTTTAAAAGGATTAACGATAAAAAGTAATGCGGCAATTGAAGCAACAATTAATCCTCCAGCAAACAAAGTAGACTTATTTTTTTCGGTAGGAATTTTAAATTTTTTTGGATCAATCTCACCTGTTTTTATATATAAGTAATATGCTTTTACTGGATCGGCTATATTTTTTAACTTTTGTTGGCCTTTTTCAATAATCCCACAGTCCAATTTTCCTTTTACTATCGTATGAACAATATCAGAGATGCAGATGCCTCCAGGAGGTGCAATACCCTCTAATCTTGCAGCGACATTAACACCATCACCAAGCAAATTATCTCCATCAACCATGACATCACCTGAATTAATTCCCATCCTGAAATAAAGTCTTTTAGTTGCATCACTTATAGTTTTATTATGTTCAAAGATTTTTTTTTGAATGGCAATTGCCGAATTAACAGCACTTAGCGTGTTCGAAAATTCAACCATAAAAGCATCACCAGCAGTATTAAATATTCTTCCCTTTGCTTCATGGACTTTTGCTTCAATAATTTCACGACATGCTTTAAGTTCTTTTAGAGTGCCTTCTTCATCCGCACCCATTTTTTTTGAATAACTTGCCACATCCATCGCAAGAATTGTTAATGTTTTTCTTTCCTCTGATCCGCTTTGCGCCATTATAATTGCCTAAGTGAATATTTTGTTATAGGTTGAGTCTAACATAAGATACAGCGGTTATTAATGACTGGTTGTAGTCAATAAGTTTCTGGTTTTTTTTACTGAATTCAAGAAACCAGGATAAACAATATTAGTTGATTATCTCATTCCAATACACTCTACCTCAACCAAGGCTCCAAGGGCTAAACCATCCACACCAAGAGATGTTCTTGCAGGAAATTTTCCGGCTTCAAAATAACTTTTGTAAATATTGTTAAAAGTTGACCATTGAGAAATGTCTTCCAGCATCACTGTACATTTAATTAAATTTTTTAAAGAAAAGCCATATGTTTCTAAACTTAATTTTATATTTTCCATCACTTGACGAGATTGTCCTTCGAGACCACCAGGGGCAAGATCTAATGTTTTTGGTATATTTCCAATTTGACCCGACAAAAAAATCATACTTCCAGCAATAACAATTTCTGAAAATGGTAAGTTCGTTGGTAAAACAGCACCAGAATTTAAATGTTTGATCGTCCCATGGTGGGCTCCTTTAACTAACGATGTAAAAGAAAAAAAGAATATTAAACTTAGTATGAAATTACTTTTCATAAAATCCTCTATGTAATCTAAAAAACTATTCTAAAAACTAGGTGGATCATCTCACAAACTGATTTATAAAGTCACTGCCTAAACCTACCTTTTCGTAATGATTACGGCACATGTCAATCTTTGTGAAGACATCCTCATAAGCAACAGTTTTACCAGATTCATCAACATAAATCATTGCGCCGTTTACGTTAAACATGGTGATCATTTCGTCAATTCCTTCATCAACAACTAATGTATGCACTTCCCCTGGTGGCTCATAAACAAATCCACCCTCCTCGGCAACCCAATCATGTTCGAGATATCTCCAAGAACCTTTGAGAACAAAGCCAAAAACTGCTGATGGATGACGATGGCGAGAGAGAACCCCACTTTTTCTCACACGCAATAAATTAAACCATCCACCATTAACAGTGTTCAACATCAGAGGCCTAAAACAGACCCCAGGGGCTTGAGTAACCCATACTCTTTCATCTTCTGGAATAGCTTTGGTTACTATTTCAGGGTTCATACCAATTGCTGATAGTGAATTTAAATTTTCGACTTTCACTTATAACCTTTCTTTATAGTAGGGATAAATTAATTTTACTACTTTTTTTTGACGCATTATATATGATGATTAAACAATTAAATTGTTACAAAGTAACTTTCTCATGAATTTTTTCGCAAATTCCTTTACTACAAAGGAATTTTAAGTATAGTGATCTATCTTTTGAATACCATTCTTCAATGCCATTTTGAAGCCCATCTTTGTAATAAGCTTTCATTTTTAAAAAACCATTTTCATAATATGATTCCAAGATCCCATTTTCTTTTTTTTCAATAAAATTAACTTTTCGTCTTAAGATTCCAGAATTGTAATAACTTTCATATAATCCATTCATCTTATCCATAAAGTAATGCACTCTTACATTTAATTTTCCATTAGCTTGAAAACTTTCATATAAACCATTTTTTTTTTCCATCAACTAGTTGGCTTGCCATTGTAATTGACCAAAACCAAACCATAAGCCTTCTCGCTTTCCATCTATCATTTTTCCTCTAAAAGTACCAATAACTTTTCCTGTAAAGGGTTTAGAGAAATTTTTTTTAAAATACAAACCATCTCTTTTAATAAGAGTATTTGAGTCAACAATTTCTTCAGCTAAAACAGTAAATGAAAAGCCCAAAAATAAAAAAAAGAAAGCGGACTTAGCTAGCATTGGAACAGAGTTTCTTTAGAATGATATCGCTAGCAGAATTTGGTGGAATAATGCCTTTTTTAAGAGGTTGATCACTAAATGTTGTTTTATTTGTCCAGTTTTCATCAGAAAATAGTGTGTATTCTAAAACTTGCGAAGTTCTCTCAATACAATTTATTTTTTTATAGACTATTGCGCTTTTATTTCCATGTTGAGTAACTATTATATTGTTTTCTGCAAATCTTTGTCTTTCCCAAATATAGAGCTCATTTTTATTAAGAATAGACTTTTTATTTTCATACCAGTAAAGAGTTGCGTCATCTCCCGTTGCATAAAAAACCCAACCAGCAATGCTAGTACCTGTGAAAATGAATAAAAAAATTAACAATATGCTCTTCATACAATTATGTTAACAAAATTTATGAAGCAAAATTTATAGTCTTATATTTACAGATTAACGTCACAATTATTAAAATTTTTTTATCTGGTAAATTTAAATAAATTTTTTATACAGTTTTTTGTGATTGGTTTTTCTCCAATCCACGGTAGAAAAATAATTTTGGCTAGTTTCATATTCTGTGTTTTAGCCATAATTTCATTGTTTTTATAAAAAACAACTTCTCCCTCACTGACATATATAAGGACTTCATCATTTTTTTTTATTTCAAAAGTGTTTTGTTTTAACCAATCAATTTCATTCTTAAATTTCAAATATTCAGACCCTAAATTTCTCTTTAATCCAACATTCCATCCCTTAACTGTATACTTTTTCTTTACATCTCTTAGATACTCAAATTTAATATAAAATGTGCCATTTGTATCTCTAATATCCTTTTTAGTACATGATTTTGATTTACAATAAAAATGAACTTTATAGACATCTAATTTGAAAAAACCAAATTCATAGAGATATTCGCCTGTTTTAAAATAATTCGATTCATCGAAACTTAAAGATTCTTGAGCGTTTATATTTAGATGAAAAAAAAACAAACTTAAAAACAATATGCGTTTCATATATAAAAATATTTTAATTGATCATAATTTAATGCCAAATCTTCTCAACATTTTCTTTTCTATTTCCCAAAAATAAGTAAATTGTCCAAAAAGAAATGCAATGACTATGAGTAAAACTTGATAAACAAAAAATAAAATAAATATCCTTAGAAACCAAAAAAAATAGATATTTGTAATTTCTGGATCTAATCCAGAGAATATCAATATTGGCCGAGATACGATAAGTGAAAGTGAACCAGTAACAGAAAAGACCATCATAACCGCAAAGAACTGAAAAGGAGATTTTATTTTCAAACGTAACGCAATTTTTTTTATTTTTATGATTATTGTATTTGCAATGTCACTCATATTTAATTTTATAAAAATCTAACTAATCACAATTTTTTTCAAAACGGCTATTCTTTATGAAATTTTATAATTTTTTTCCCGATCAATTTATCATTTACCGGTTAATTCTACTCGAATATCAAAAATTAGTTCCCATTTTATATATTATTTTTTTTTTTCATATTTCAGACTTTTAATACTGAAAAAATTCTACTCTTAGAGTGTTTTTTTATTTAAATATACAGATCAAAATGACTTGTTTTATTGCTTTTTTATTTAAACTTCAATAGTGTGAAATTGTAAACAAATTAAAATAATCTTGGGAGGAGTATTTTATGAGCGATGTCGACCGCAGCAAGCGTTCGCTACTGAAGTTTGGTGGTTACGCTGCTATGCTTTCTTATTACGTTGGTGCCGGCGGAATTTCTGTTTTTACTAAACCTGCTTTTTCTGGTGTTCTCAAAGAATTCACAGCGGATGAAGGAAAAACAATTCTTATGGTTGGAAGGACCATGTTTCCACATGATCAGATAGATGATGGTTATTACATGAACATGGTTGAAACAGTTGATAACTCTTGTGCTGCCAATACAGCAGCTTTAAGACATGCCAGAGAAACAATTAATTCACTAAATAAAGATGCTGGAGGTTCATTTGCTGATGCAGTTGAATCATCAAGAGAGGCTGTTTTAGCGAATTATGAGTCTTCAGATTTTTTCAAAATGGTTTATGGATCAACCATAAATAGCATTTATGGTAACAAAGAAATTTGGAAACTATTTGGCTATGAGGGTTCCTCAGTTGAACATGGTGGTTATGTTAAAAGAGGTTTTGATAATATCAACTGGATTCCAGAAAGCTAATAGGAGGAGTTATGGCAAAATTTAATTTAAATGATAGTTCCGTAGTCTGTATTATTGGCTCTGGAGCTGGTGGTGGTACCCTGGGTAACGAACTTGCTCAAAAAGGTATCAAAGTTGTTTGTTTAGAGGCTGGACCTAGACTTAAGCTAGATGATATCAAGAATGATTTTCTTGGTATGTTTGGAAAATTATCTTGGCTTGATTCTAGAGAAGGAACTGGACAGCTCGATGCTGGTTTACCTGCTTGGATCTGTAAAGTTGTTGGTGGCACAACAGTTCACTGGGCTGGAGCATCTTTAAGGTTTCAACCACATGAATTTAAGGCTCGAACAACTTATGGTCAAATCGATGGAGCAAATTTGCTCGATTTTCCAATTACCTATGATGATTTAGCTGATTATTACACTAAGGCTGAAAATAAAATGGGTACTACAGGTACTGGAGGTAGAGCGCGATTACCTGGTAATAACAACTACAAGGTACTTGAATATGGTGCCAAAAAAATGGGTTATAAGGATGTTCATACTGGTAACATGTCAATTAATTCAAAACCCTATGATGGTCGTCCTGAATGTCAACAAATTGGTCACTGTATGAGCGGATGTGCCATTGGTGCTAAATGGTCGACAATGTATACCGAAGTTCCTAATGCTGAAAAAACTGGCAATTATGAAATTAGACCAGAATCTATGGTACTAAGGATAAACCATGATAAGTCCGGAAAAGTAACAGGTGTTGTTTACGCTGATAAAAATGGTGTTACTCATGAACAGAAAGCAAAAGTTGTTTGTGTTGCAGGAAATTCAATTGAGTCTCCTCGTTTACTCTTGAATTCAGAATCTGGAATGTTCAAGGATGGAATGGCTAATTCCTCTGGTCAAGTTGGAAGAAACTACATGTCTCACCTAACAGGTGCTGTGTATGCAATGATGCCAGGAGAAGTTAATCTTCATAGAGGGACACAAATGGCCGGTATCATTAGGGATGAGCAAAAGCATGATCCTAGAAGAGGTTTTGCTGCTGGTTATGAGTTAGAAACACTACCGGCTTTTGGTCTTTGGGGATTTGCATCTTATGCTAAACCTGGTGGATGGGGTAGACAATATGCTTCTGATATTGAAAATTATAGAAATGTAGCAGGTCTTTGGATTGTGGGTGAAGATATGCCTCAAGAATCAAATAGGATTACTCTTCACGACACAAAGAAAGACCAATATGGTTTACCCATACCTTCGGTTAATTACAAAGATCATCCAAATGATACAGCTATGAGAAATCATGCATGGGAAGCAGCATCAGATGTCTATAAAGCTGCAGGAGCGAGTACAGTGTACACAAGAATGCCATTTTCTTCGACACATAACATGGGAACTTGTAGACAAAGTGCAAAAGCAGCTGATGGTGTATGTAACGGTTTTGGTCAAACACATGACATTAAAAACTTATTTATTTCTGACGGAAGTCAGTTCACTACTAGTGCTGCTGAAAATCCAACTCTTACAATCGTAGCACTTGCCATTAGGCAAGCTGACTTTATAGCAGGAGAACTAAAGTCAGGAAATATTTAATAGTTAATTACCTTAACTAAGGGGGCTTAAAAGCCCCTTTTTTTTTGGATTGAACCGATTTTAAAAAGATAATTTTTTGTGCAATAAATGTATATATAAAATTTAAATTTTGTCTATTTATTGTTTACTTATATTTGATTTTTGTTAAAATATGTTTTCGTTTAATTTAACCTTATTTCCCATGAAAAACTTATTAATATCTTTTGTATTACTTTCATCTAGCGCACATGCAGACCTCAATAATCTCTGGGTATCCAAATATGACAATCTAATCGTTGAGCTTGGTGACAATAAATATGAATCTTCAATTATTAGATCTTATGAAGACACTATTACTCTTGGCATTGACCCTGTTTCAGGCCTTGATTGGCATCCCCATAAATCAGCAAAGTTCGTATTTAATGTCAATTGCAACACCAACTCTTTAGCTCTAACAGGTTGGAGCCTCTACTCTGAAAAAGCAGGTCAAGGCAAAATTGTTTGGGCTGATACTGATTATGGAAGACCGAATTACTATACTCCCGTAACAGAAGATGAAGTTAATCTTACGAGTAATCTATGTGCAAGTAGGATTGCTTCAAACTAAATACACCTTTTAAATTCCTATAATTTAAAAAAAAAAAAAGGAACTCAACCGAGTTCCTTTTTCAAATCCAGGAGTGATTCAATTTACATTACTGATTTGCCAGCGGAATTTTTAATTTGTTGTTTCCATTGATTTCTAATCATCTTTGTAACTGCATCAGGTAATGCAACATAATCTAGACTTGATGCTGCCTTTCTACCTTTTTGAAATGACCAGTCAAAGAATTTTAAAACTTCTTTAGCATTAGCTGGTTTATCCTGCGTAGTATGCATCAAAATAAATGATGCACCTGTTATTGGCCAACTTTTAGCACCTGGCTGATTGGTAAGAATTAAGTACATACCTGGTGCTTTTGACCAATCTGCTCCAGATGCAGCTGCAGCAAAATTTGCTTCTGATGGAGCTACAAAATTACCATCAAGATTTTTTAATTGAGCAACAGGTAAATTGTTCTTTTTGGCATATGCATATTCGACGTAACCAATTGATCCTTTTAATTTAGTAACATAGGATGCAACACCCTCGTTACCCTTTCCACCTATTCCAGTTGGCCATCTAACGGCTTTACCAACTCCAACATTGCTTTTCCATTCACTACTTACTTTAGCAAGGTAATCAGTGAATAAAAATGTAGTGCCAGAACCGTCAGACCTATGAACAACAGCAATTGTTTTGTCAGGTAAATTAGCTCCAGAATTTAAAGCTTGAATAGCTTCATTATTCCATTTTCTGATTTTTCCAAGAAAAATATCAGCAAGAATTTCATTTGATAATTTCAAATCAGAAACACCTGGTAAGTTATATGCTGGAACAACACCACCAATAATTGCAGGAAATTGCATTAAACCGGCTTCTTTAAGTTGTTCAGGCTTTAAAGGGGCATCTGATGCTCCAAAATCAACAGTTTTTGCTTTGATTTGTTTAACGCCACCACCAGAACCAATTGATTGATAATTTAATTTTTTACCAGTAGCTTCTTGATACATTTGTGCCCATTTGGCATAAATAGGATAAGGAAATGATGCTCCAGCACCATTAATAGTAGTTGAGTTTGCATTTCCAACAAAAGCACCAAGTAAAAATAAAGTACTAAAAAGTTTTCTCATAATTAACTCCATATAATGAAGTCTTAATGATAGATTATTAAAATTACAATAAAGTTACAGATAAACTAAATTTAACCAAAAGTACATGAATTTAGGTTTTTGATTGAAATATAATTTTTATATAGTCTGTCAATCTATTCTTGATTCTTTGGCAAAACCTTTAGCACCAGTATAAAAATTAGAAGAGCTAAAAGTTGAGAAGAAATAAAGCCAAAAATATTTAATGGAGAGATACCAACAAAGGTATCAGTAAAGGCGCGTGCAATGGTAACTGCAGGATTGACAAAAAAAGTAGATGAAGTAAACCAGTAGCCAGCTGTTACAGTAAGCGCCACATAAGATGCAACTAAATTCAAGTTATGTTTACTACTAAGTTGGATCACTGAAAGTAGTATTAAAGTAGCAAAAAACTCACTTACCATTAAAGTGGAGCTAGAGCGATTTTTGTTTGAAAATTCAAAAAAATCGAAACCAAAAATGATATTGGCAATAAAAACACCCAATAATGCACCCAAGATTTGAAAAAGAATGTAATAAATTGATAATGTAAAAGTAATTTTTTTATTAAATAACTTAAGCAATGTCACAGCGGGGTTAAAATGAGCCCCTGATATGTTTCCAAGCAAAGAAATGAGAACAAAAAGTCCAGCCCCTGTTGCAATGGAATTTGCTAAAAGTGCAACACCGTCATTTCCTTGCGATAAATTGACACCCATAATACCTGAGCCAGTAATTACAAACAGTAAAACAGCTGTTCCAAAAAGCTCTGAGAGGATTAATTTTAGATTTTTACTAATCATGAATGGATTGAATTTCACCTTTTAAACTTAGTAAATCATTTTTTAAATGATTATCTAAAATATTTTTTAATTTTTCTAAATTTGATTTAATAATATTTGCAGTATTAAGAAATGCTTGCTTTTTTTCTGTTGGATCAACAACAATAGATGGATCAGAAAGACTCCAATGTATTTTTAGAGGTGTGCCATAGAAAACAGGGCACACTTCTCCGGCTGCAGAGTCACAAACAGTAAAACTAATATCAATTTTTACATCGCTATCTGTGAATTCATCCCAACTTTTGGAACGCATGGAGGAAGTCTCATAACCTAGATCAGCTAGCACATCTAATGCATAGGGATTAATCACTCCACTTGGATGTGATCCACACGAAAATCCGTGCATTGTATCGTTAAAGAAATTATTGCATACTCCTTCAGAAATTATGGAGCGTGCAGAATTATGGGTACAAATAAAAAGAAGATTATATTTCATCAGTGCTGATAATAATACAAAATTATTACAAATTGATTAAATAATTTTCACAAACCAGAATTTTTTTTAGTGCAAAAAAAAGTGGCTTAATAACTTTCACTATTAATCCACTTTAGATTAGATAAAATGTCTTCTACTTTTAAAAGCTCATTTTAAGACGTGCGCTCATGACTTGAGAGTCAGAAGTTGTTCTATCACCCTGAATCTTATCATCACCATTAAGTCTCTCAATTGGGAAGTCATAATCAGTATCAGAATAGTTGAACATAAACTTCACGTTTGGATTAAGAATCCAATTCAATCCAATAGTTTGAGTTTTACCAGCATTACTACCTTGAAGTCTCGATCCCCAATGTGAAGATGTTCCACTGTTGATCTTTACATCCTCAGCATCGTAAGTTGAGTGTCTGAATGCAACTTGCCATGCTCCACCTCCAGAGCCTTTAGACCAATTTTGACCTGGCTTAATACCCTTGTATTTACCACCTTTATTATAAGCTTTAGCCCAAGACTCACCTGTTATGTTATAGGTAAGTTGATAATATTTTGCGTCAACACCACCACCAACAACTGTGTCATGAGCAGGATGTCTAGCATCATAAACTGCGTGCGCCCATTCTGTTTGAAATTTTAATGGACCTTTATGGTAAGCAAGTTCCATAAGCCACAGTTCTTTTTCAATAGTGGCAGCAATTTCATCCATAGAGTTTGGAACACCACAACCACCATATAAATCACTTACAGTAGCACTAGTATGGTTACAATAAAGCTCATCTAAATCACCAGTGCCAGTATTGCTGGCTTGAGTACCATAAGTAGTACCACCAACCTGAGCTCGGTAAACGTTTTTCAATCCTCTATTTTCATCTCTAAAGGCTACAACTGTTCCTCTGTGATTAGTGTAAGAATCAGTGGCACTATCATTCTCATCATTCCCTGCAAAGCCACTTCCATCAGTTCCTAAACCGATTGTTTGTGAAGTCATTTTTGGACGAATCTCATATGAACCCCATTGAGAACTTACACCAAAATGTAAACCATTCACAGGATTCATGTGAGTTCTAAAAGCATACATCATGCCTTCACTATCGCTGTCCATGGTTGAGCCTTGTTGATACGTGGAAAAATAATATTTTGCATTAAAAGCTTCTCCATGAAGCATAAAACCAAGTTTTTTAGCATCCACTAATTGATTTACATAAGATCTTTCCATTAAATCAATATCATTTGAGCTTGTTTGTTCTTCCAAACTAACTGGTTGTTTGAATTTACCTAGTCTAATAGATAAAGGATTTGTATATTTCCAATTAAAATAAGCTTCATCGATCTTTGTTTTTTTATCCTTTGAGGCATCTAGTTGGATTTTATATTTAAAATCTTTGTGCATTTTACCTTGTACACCGAGTCTTGCTCTTCTTGTCTCAAAACCATCAGCAGAAGATCCACTGTCTCTATCAGGAGATGTCACAAAATCATCATCAAATGATCTAAAATCATAATGAAGTCTTCCTATGACTTTAACCTCACTATCACCTTGCTTAATTTTTAAACCGGGACCTAATTTAACGCTAGCTTGTCCTTTCTTTTTTTTTCCAGCTTTCTTTTTAGCTTTTTTAGCAGTTAATTCCTCGTCAACTTGCTTTAGCTCTAAAGCATCTTGATATTCAGAATCTGAAATCACTCCTTTTTCAAGAAGTTTTTGAAGTATTAACTCCTCGGTGTCAGCTAAAGAAACACTTGAAAATGCTCCAAAAACTGATGCTAAGAAATAAATGCTCATTTTTTTGCTTAACATAGTTTCTCCTTAATTATGTTATTGAGATTTTATTAATTAGCTAATTATGTAGAAGAATATTTACAAGAAAGTTTCAGGAAGGTTACAAAAATGTTACAAAATGAATATTATTCACTTAGGTTTTTTTTTGTAATGAAATTGTATCAATCAAACAATAATATAGGCGAAACTTTGATAAAAAATAACTATGAAAAACAACAATTTAAATTTAAATACAATTAAAGCAGTTTATGATTTTGGGAGCTTTACTAAGTCGAAAATCAACATTCTTAACTCTTATTTATCGGACCTAAAATACAAAAATAAATTTGAAATAATTAGAAAAGATGAAAAAGTTGTCTTAGATTTAAAAAAAAATATTGATGTATTTTTAAATGAAATAAAGACAGAGTGCAATGTTTCATTTTTTTATCAAAGAAGTTCAGAACTTATTGACGTAATGATTGAATACTATAATTTATTAAATAGATATGATGAGCTTTTTAATGCAATTCTCTTTGAGAACCAAGAATATAAAGCCAAAGATGCAGAGCGATTAGTGCTTTAAAGTAATTGAGAAACTAACTTAATATTCTGCGAAACTTAAATCACACTTCTACTTTGTATGTTTTGTACAAAGAGTTTTAAAAGATTCTTTACCAACTACTCCTAAAGAAACACAATATTTAACGGTGCCGGTTTTTTGATTAATTACATAGACCCCACCATCTTCACCACTTCCAACAGCTTGATATGTGTTGTCTTCGTACTTATGAGCCAGTAAATTCAATGAAAAAGATGTTAATAACATACAGATCAAAAAGTTTATATATTTCATTTTTTAATACCCTATAAATTGTATTACTTAATCAATTATAGTAAAAAAAAATAATTGATTGACTAATTTAAGATTTATAGTTATTGCCTTTAATATTTCAACAAATGGTTTTAGCCAATTGCCAATACGCATTACGACGATTTAAATATTTTTTTTCAGGATTTTCAAATATTTTTTTTTCAAATAATCCAGTCAAGTTGTAACCACTATAAAAATTTGTTCTTAATATGGCATAAGAATATTCAATACAATCAAGTTCAATATAAGCCTCGGTAACTCTATATTTTTGTCCTTGATTCAATGGCACTTCAAAAGCAAAGAATGACCTAACATATACTAGAAAAATGTCATCATTTTTTTCTAAATTTTCAGCATTGTAATAACGTTTTACAGCACCATCTCTGTTAACAAAAATTTTCCACTCGCCAAAACAAGATGTTGAAAAAACAACAACGAACAATAACAGCAACTTCTTCATAACAAAATTTAAAACATACTCCTCAACCTAACAAACTAAAATTATTTTCGATAGCTATTCATATTTTATATTTTTTTTGGTTTAGTTGATATTTTTTTGGATTTTCATTAAAAAGTCAAAAAAAAATACTTTTTTTTCTTGACACGTTTGTGTAAATTTTGTGGGGTCAATTTTTTATCAACACCACCTGTGGATAACTCTGTTGATAAATACACAAATTTATCACTAATTACACAAAAACAGTGGGATTAAGCTGATTTGATTAAAAAATAATCGTGAAAATATATAATAGAATCAATTACTTATAATTAAAAGGTGGATTTTTAAGACTTTCGGAGCATTTTCCTCTCGAATGCCAGAAATGTTAATAAAGTCAATTTTTTTTTTAAGTAAATCAAGCATTTGTAAAGTCCAGAAAGGTATGTATTTATCTTAAATTTTATAGATAATTTTCAATCCAATTTTACCACGGAAGAATTTCACCATTTGAGTGCCAAAATGTTCCAGTATTGGACAGATTTAAATTTTCAATTAATTTTGCCAAACGTGAAGCTGCTTGATCTGGGGAAATATCACCATTACCTCCTATCATATCGGTAGAAACTAAACCAGGGTGAAAAATACCCACTGAAATTCCCTTTGGCTTTAGGTCATTTGCCAATGATTTGGCTGCAGCATTTAGAGCTGCTTTTGAAATTCTATAACCATACATTCCTCCACTGTCATTGTCTGCTATTGACCCCATTCTGCTTGTAATTATTACCACTTTGGAATTTTGATGTAAATTATTTAAACATCCCTCTGTTAATCGCAAAGCTCCAAGAGTGTTGACATTAAACTGTTTTAAAATTGAGGCATAATCCAGATGAGCTAATGATTCATTTGTCAAAATTCCAGCATTGTTGATTAATATATCAATCTTTATTTCAGATAATTCATTAAAGAGAAGTCTACATGTCTCAGGGTTGGCAATATCAACGTTTTCTATGACTTTTGTAGCACTTTTATCAAGATCACTCGATGTTTGTCTACATACTCCATAAACATTATAGCTTTGATTATGATAGTACTTACAAAAAGATAGGCCAATTCCCCTATTAGCACCAGTGACAACAATATTAAGACTCATATAAAAAATAAAAATTTGTGTTTGCGAATAAAAAAAATAATTTAAAAAATAATTTTTTTATTAATAAATAGTACCAAAAAAATGTTTTGGCAATTACCGAATTTTTTATCTTATTTAGTTTGTTTTAAAACTACACCATTGTATTATTGTGTTTAAAAGTTTTTGGTATTTTTTGGATTGAATCCCAATGTTCAATAATCTTACCAGCACTATCAAACCTAAAAAAATCCATAGTTACGAATTCTTCAGCATTTGGCCATTTTTGATAGGTATGTAAAGCTACTAAATCTTTTTCAGCAACTGATCTTAAAAACCGAATACTTTTATCTTTGTAATCATTGTGCATTCTCGTGAAATACTCAATAAATCCTTTTTTTCCATCTTCAACATCAGGGTTATGTTGAATATATTCATTTCCCACATATAATTCAACAGCTTTTTCAGGATTTCCCTCATAAGCCATCTTGTAAAAGGCGATAGCATTTTTTTTATTTGATTCAATATCCATATTTAAAAAAAGTTACTATTTACTAGTTAACTTTACAATAACAACAGTTATATTATTACATCAACCAAGTAAATATAAAGCGTATGCAATAAAAATAGCACCTATTGATAGTAAAATGCATTGAGTCCAAAGGAAAAAGTTTTCATCATTAATTCTATCTAGAATTCTCTTACCAAAAGTTGTTCCAATAATAGAGGCTATGACAGCAAATAATATTAACCAAAAGCTTGGCCAAACATTGTTAAAAGATAAAGAAAAAAAACCAAAAAAAATTATTTTCGAAATATGCCCTAAACTTTGTGCCACAGCCTTGGTTGCAACTACTTGATGTCGGGTCATTTTCACTTTTTGAAAAAATATATCTAGTAATGGTCCACCAGTTCCTGATATAAGATTACTGGCAACAACAACAATACCCGCTACAATTCCAATTGGTTTTTTGCCGACATCTAAAGATAATTTTTTTGGGAGCATAAAAGCTATAAAAGGAAGTAATCCTAAAACAAAATAAACTGTTGCCTTCTCAGGTACAAATGTAATCCAAAGAAATCCAATTAATGCAATTGCATTCCCAATAATTATGGTGGATATTATCATCCAATTAATATCTTTTTTATTTAACCATGCTCGATATCCATTGGAAGTTAATTGAATTAAACCATGTAACACCATAGCATTACTTACCGGCATAATAAAAACTAAAACACCCATTAAAATCAATCCCCCTAACATGCCAAAAATTGAAGACAAAAATGCCGTAAAGAATGTAAAAAGAATGACAACAATAAAAGAGACAATTCCAATCATTTACTAAAATTTGATAGGTTTATTTTGAATAATAACTATACTAATAATCTAAGAAATATTATTTAGTTTATTTTTTGTGAGTTACTAATAAAAAAAGGTGAGCTAAAGCTCACCTTAGTTTCACGAGAGTTTACAAAAAGTTTTTTACTTTTCAGTTATTTCTAATGCAAATTAAATGCCATTAATTTTAATCAATAAAAACAATGATTTATAAAAAAATAGGAAATAGAATTGTTCTAAATTAATGCAAAAATGTTTAATCATTGAGAAATAAAAATTATCTTTTCTTAATGCTTATTGCAAATATTAAAAAAATATATATTTGATTTACTCAATCTCTCCAGCTTCCATCATATTTATCAATTAGTCTGACAATAGCAAACCACTTTGGTCATTCAGTAAATGCTCCGGATTGTGAATCGTCATATTCAAATTATTGTTTTTTTTATGATGCACTCAGTGAAGTACTGAGTTGAGAATTTGTGGACATAGCAATAAATTAGATTTCGGCAGTTTTTTCAAATTGGTAAAGTCTAGAAAAGCATAGTTGTATGCTCTTCCCATAAATTAAAAGGCTATGGTTTTTTTGAATTAAATTATGATTTTCGGGTTCAAGCTCCTCTTAAAGATTCTTTTTTAACGTAGTTAATAGATTTAGCATTATTTATATTCATGTTTATATTTCAGTTTAGACAATAAATAAAAGTTTGTTTTAGATTCGACTTATCTTACTTTTTTAATCAATGTAAAATTTAACCTATTGGTAAGCTTGAATTACATTGCTTTGTTTTAAAAAATAAGAAAATATTAAATTAATTTTTAAGTCATAAATAAAACAAAAAAAAGGTGGACCTAAGTCCACCTATGTTTCACGAGAGTATTATATGATGAAAGTTAAGAAAATTTATTATAGTGCTTTTGAAATTGACACTATAAATCGTGAATCGTCAGCTGTTCCAACGTCACCTGCTGGATCATCGTAACTTGTGGTTGTGTAAGCTAATTCAATATCAGTTCCGAATAATGGAAAAGATAAAGCAGTTTTTGTATCAGCATAATCTCCAGTATCATTACCATCTCCAGCAACCGCTGTTTGACCGTATGAAAAACTAGCCGAAATAGAATCATTTAAAGCTAATGAATATGCACCATATGTATATGTTGTACCAGCTCCGTTATCAACTCCGAACCAGTCTGCAGAAGTTGTTTGGTAAAAACCCACTTCAACAGAACCAAATCCTGCGATTAAATAAACATCTTCCGTATTAGTTGCAGACTGACCTGGATAGTCGTAATGAACAGCGCCAAAGTCAAGTGACATAGAACCAAAATCTTTAGTGAGGCCTACATAAAAGTCGAATTCCGCAGAAGCACCATCACCTCCGTCAGTTCCGTTACTGTAATTAGCGTTTGAGCCCCAAACACCTGCGTATAGCAAATCGCCGCTTATATCGAATCCACCTTGAACTGCTGGATTTTCAGCGGTTTGAGAAACGCCTCTGAACACGTAGTCAGATGTTAAAGTTATATTTCCTTCAATTGTTACCGGATGTTCATCCGCAAAAGCAGTTGAAGTAAATAAAGGTGTTAAAAGTAAAAAAAATAAATATTTTAGATGTTTCATGTAATCTCCTAGATATAAAAAAATAATCCCTATTTGAAAATATGTATCCAATTAGGGAAATCCCCTCTTGCAATATAGTTTGCAATTAGAATGCCAACTATTTTTCTCAATAAATTCAATTACTTATAAAAATTAAATTTAGATGGTTGCACCATAATAGAGCATCAATGTTTATTTATTTACCACATAGTAAAATTTTAATAAACTAAATAAAATTTTCTTTATAAATGTAAAGATAATTAAAACAAAAAATAATTTTTATTAATTTGACATGGCTAAACAATAGAAGATTATTGGATAATTATTCAAGTATTTTTATTTTTTTAAGTAATATTTTTTATTTGAACAACTATAAAAAAAAGTAAGGGTGAAAATCGTATATATTTAAGAATTTTTTTAATCTAGGCTCTTATATTTTTTAATAGATAAATTAAATACAAAATCAAAAAAATAACTTTGATCTAATTGATAATATGTCAATACTTTCACGATCAATCATATTTAAGTTTTGAAAAGATCCACTAATTTCAAAATTCTTGTTAAAAGAAAATTTATAGTAGATTTCTGAAAAACGTTCATTATCATCTTCATACATTTCAATGCTTCCTGTTGCAATACCAATATTATCATCAGGTCTTCCAAATAAAGAACCTGAAATATTAAAGCCTAAAGTAAATGCATTACTAATACTTTCATCTTTTGATGCATCTAATGACTTACCAAAACGTGATAATAAAGAAAAATAATTATTAATATCATGATCAACAGAAAAACCCCATCCAGTTGCTTTTGGCATTAAAGAATTAGCATCAACATCAATTCCTTGTTTTCTCTCCCAATAATAAAGCCTATAACTCTTTTTTAAATATTCAGTCATCTCTTCAAACCAAGTTAGTTGTGCTATTGTAATTCTATTATGAACAGATCCCTCAAAATCTGCTCCTAACCCACTACCAAATGTCGCGAGTTGAGCGAAAAAACTGTTATGGCTATATTTAAGATGCATCCCAGGAGTTCCACCATAAGTTCCAGGATTTAAGTCCCCACCAACATCAAGTAAAGGGTTATGAATAAAAGCAAGATTTAAAAAGGTCTCACTTTCATCATCAGAATAATTATTCCCATCAAAAAAAGCATATGGGTCCATTTGACCAATATCAAAACTAATTTTTTTATGTCCAAAAAATGAATAATAACCTTGCAAAATTACTGGTTTTTTAAAATCATCATCATCACCAGGAACTACTGCATTAATCGAAGAAATAGATCCGAAATCAAGTCCATTTCCATCACTCATTCGTAATTGCAGATTAAAACTGTTTGAAATATTTAAATCGTAACCAATCTCTAAATCAACCCTAGAATTAAATTCATTCTGATTGAAATCTTGATATTTTTTTAAAGATCGTTGATTTACAATTAATAAACTTCCATTTACTGACACATGATCTTTATTATTCAAATCAATGGCAAAAGATATATTTAAAGTTTGTAAAAATAAAATACAGGAATAAAAAAGTTTTAAAAAAAAACTATAAAACATTAATTCTGAAATCATATATGCACCATTGATGAAAATTTTCTAACTTTAATTATTTTTCAAAAAAAACAAAGAATTAAATTAATTAATTTTTGCCTATTTTTGAAATTCTACATTTTATACAAATACTAAAAAAATTTGAAAAAATTAACATAAGCAATACTAGACGCATATTTTTATTTACTTGTAGTTGAGTCAAATAAAAGAAGGTTTGTGAAGCAATTGTTGTAAGATTTATCTTTTAAAATTAATAATAAAATTACCGATCTTTTCTTTGCTAAGAAAAGCAAAATAATTTTTACATGGGTCTATTGAGCTTTCAACAATCTCGGTGACTAAATTGGACATTAACTAACTTGGAGATTAATATAAATATTAAATTAATGTTATGGTAAAAAAATGACTTCTGGTAACAAGAGAAAACTTGCTGTTATTTTAGCAATGGATGTAGTGGATTATTCAGCAAAAATGGATAATGATGAAGAAGGCACTTTACAAAAATTAAAAAAATGTAGTGAGATTATAAAAAGCATAATTTCAAAAAATGACGGTAGAATTTTTAATACTGCTGGTGATGCGTTTATGATTGAGTTTTTTAGTCCAATTATGGCATTAAATTCTGCCATATCTATTCAGTTAGAGATTAATTCTCTCAATTCTCAAACAAAGGATATTCCAATGGAATTTAGAATTGGTCTGAATCTTGGTGATGTAATGGTAGAGGAGGATAATTTATTTGGGGCCGGGGTAAATGTAGCTGCACGTTTAGAGGGCATATGTCCTCCCAGTGGAATATGCATGTCAGAAAAAATTTACTTAGAGGTAAAGGACAAAAGTAAATATAACATCATTGATATTGGACCACAAAAATTAAAAAATATTGATACTCCCATAAGGTCCTATGTGCTAAATTTACCTGGGATCACTAACTCCAAAAAAATAAAATCAAAAAAAAATGTTTTTTTTAAAAGTTTAAAGTTTTTTTTATTTTTATCATTTTTTTCAGGCATATTGATTTTAATAATTCTAAGTGTGCTAAATAATAGTAACGAAAATTCAGCAGTTAATCTAAATACAATTGCTATTATGCCTTTAGAAACCTTGGGTAATAATCAAAATGATATTAATTTCTCAGTTGGTCTCTCTCATGACTTGGGAAATAAGCTTAGCTTATCCTCACCAGGACTTAATGTAATAAGTGTAAATAATAGACCCTCTGATATTCAAGAAACAGTTAATAAAACAAAAGCGGCTTATGTTGTTGATGGACAAATTAGAAATTCAGGTTTATCTATTAGAATAACGGTAAAGCTAGTTGATGCTATAAATGGGTCGATAATTTGGACTGAGATATTTGATAAAGAGAACAATTTAAATAATGTTTTTGAATTGCAAGACGAAATAGTCGATAAAGTTGTTGATGCCTTAGTCGGTAATGGGGCAGTTATTATTGAGGATATTGGAAAAAGAATTAAAACAGCAACAACTGATAAACTTTCAGTTTATGAATGTCGAAATTTTGTTTTAGCTGTTTTTCTTCAAACTAATGCAAGACAAGATCATGAAAAATCTTTGAGATGTTTACAAAAAGCCATTATAGATGACCCATCATATGCTCCCTCATGGCAATTATTGGGAGATTTAACAGCAATGAGTGTGACACTAGGCTACGAAAAAAAAGACAAAACTAAACATCTACTTCAAGCACTTAAGTATACCGATGAGGCTATTCGATTAAATCCCAATTCAGCGCGTGCTTATGCTGGTAGAAAGTCTGTATTGATGGGACTTAAAGACTGGCCTGCAATGTTTGAAACAATTGATAAAGCAATTTCGTTAGCTCCTAATGACACTTATTTACTTGGAGATGTTGGCATTGAATTAGTATTTGGTGGTGACTGCACATTAGAACAAATGAGAGACGTAAATGCTCCTGAGGGAAAATATACAAATGGAACGTGTCAATGGCAAAAAGCCTACAAAACATTATCTAAAGCACATGACCTTGATCCTGGAAATATTTATCTAGGAAAACATCTTGCTTTAACAATTTTATATAACATTTGGGGTGATTGGGAAAACGCTTATAAACATTCTCAGTTATCATACTCACCAGGGTTTCACCTTTATGAGTACAGCGCAATGATATCATCCTATGGCAAAAATTCAATAGAAGAAGCGAAACAGCATGCTGAGAATTTAAAGCTAAGTTTGGATTCTGACAAATTGTCTGATGTTAAGATTTTTTTAGAAGGAATGAATTTAAACACAAGATATTACCCTATTGCAGAAAAAATGCTAAAAGAGTTTAATTTTCAATAAAGTTTTAATTGAGCCCATATTGATTATAAACAAGAAGCATTTCATTAGCTCTCCAACTTTTTGATTCTTTCTGTTAAGAATTTTATGGACTCTTTTAATTCCTTAGACTCTTCTTTAAGTTTTTCTATCTCAGTTAATTCTTTCTTCGTGGGCTTTTTAGCTTTTGTTGGTTTTGCTTTGGTCCTTACTACTTCTTTTCTTCCCTCCACTGCATAAATCTTTATCTCCCGATTAATCCCCTTCATCTTAATCGCTTCTTTTTGCTCCACTTCCACCATATCTTGCACATGCG
>Ga0160423_10000908_pt1 | contig 24652 bp, 13 predicted proteins | sample CRUFie14St8metaG_FD_108191 | JGI IMG/M metagenome (GOLD analysis project Ga0160423, IMG submission 108191) | Marine microbial communities from the Costa Rica Dome - CRUD Field 142mm St8 metaG | ecosystem: Environmental > Aquatic > Marine > Oceanic > Photic zone | place: Costa Rica: the Eastern...
GGGGGGGGGGGGGGGGGGGCAGAAGAGCGAAGAGCGCTCGCAGCCCAGCGGCGGACGGTACACACCCACCTGGAGCGAGGGAGCGCGCGAAGGGGAAGGATGGCGGACGACGCGGCGAAGGAGGTGGAGGCCGCCCGCGCCCTGCCCTTCGGGGAGAGGGTGAGGCACCCCAAGTGGAAGGTCCGGAACGAGGCGTGGTCCGAGGTCGCCTCGACGAGCGAGGACCCCCAAAAGTTGGTGCCCTGGTACGCAGGCGAACACGCCGAGCTCTTCGTGATAGGGGTGAGCGATACGAACTCCGCGGCGCAGGCCACGGCCCTCGAGGCCCTGTGCGCCGCGCTGGGGGCGGCCCAGTCGGGAGAGGATGCCCTCGTGTCGAGCCACGGCGCCGCGGTGTGCAAGGGGGTTTGTTCCAAGTGCCTGAGCGGTCGCCCGAACACCGTCAAGCGGGCGAAGGAGAGCCTTCTTCTCTTCGCGGAGCTCGGTAGGGGCGACCTGATCGTCGACGCCGTCGTGGCGTACGCTCTGCCGCACAAGGTCTCCAAGGTCGCTCTCGCCGGTGTGGAGGCCCTCACGGAGGCCCTGCGTACCTACGGGTCCAAGGCCCTCGACGTGAAAGTGCTGCTCAGGCAAGTGCCAAAGCTGTTCGACGCCAAGGACGTCAAGGTGAGGGGCGCCGCCAAGGAGCTCACCGCGGAGTTCTGCCGCTGGATCCACCCGGGCGTCATCCGCGAGGTTCTTCTGCAGGGGGCGAGGGAGGCCCTGAAGAAGGACGTGGAGGCCCTCATCTCCCAAAACGAGGGCCAGCAGGTGAAGCCCCTGAAAGCGCTGAGGGGTGAGGAGGAGCCCGCTGCGGCGGGGGGTGGCGAGGCCACGGCGGAGGAGGGGGTGGAGGCCGGCGCCGGCGCCGCCGCCCCGGCCAAAGAGGAGCCAAAGATCGACGCCTTTGACCTCTCCGAGCCCGTGGCCGTCCTGCCGGACCTGGCCGAGTTCTGGTCGGGTCTTAAAGAGCAGAAGTGGTCCAAGAGGCGCGACGCGCTGCTGGTGCTCAGGGTCAAGGCCTCCGTGCCCAAGATCGAGCATGGGGACTTCCTGCCCGTGGCAAAGGAGCTCAAGAGGGTGGTATCTTCTGATTCGAACGTGAGCTGCGTGAACGCGGCCATTGACTGTGTGGACGTCTTGGCGAGGGGGCTGAGGAAGAGCTTTAGGGCTCCGGCCAAGCTCCTCTTTCCCGTCCTGCTCGAAAAGTATAAGGAGAAGAGCGCAGCGGTCACCAGGTCTATTCACAAGTCTCTGGGGTCCGTCCTGGAGATGAGCGTCTCCGTCGCGGACGTCCAGGAGGACCTCGTCAAGAACATCAAGCACAAGAACCCCAAGAGCAAGGTGGAGACCCTGAAGCTCTGCTGCGCGGCGCTCCAGGTCTCCCGCGAGGCCTCCTCCGTGGCCAAGGTCCACGACACTGTTCTAAAGGAGGCAACGAAGGCCACGCAGGACTCCTCTCCTGACGTCAGGGAGGCCGCGACTCAGCTCGTGATCGAGTTCGCCAGGATCGCGGGCGGGGCCCACGCCATCGAGTCCTACCTCGGCCAGATCGACAACGCGAGGATGTCCAAGATAATGAGGGCCCTGCAGGGCAGCGGCGGAGAGGAGGAGCCAAAGCCAGTGAAGGCCGCCACCAAGAGGCCCACGACCGCCTCGTCCAAGAAGCCCCAGGCCAAGGAAGCCAAGCCCAAGCCGACGCCGACGACGTCCTCGTCGTCGTCCAAGGGCATCCCGAGCAGGCCCATCCAGATGGAGGGGGCCGTTGAGGAGCTCAGGGGGTTGTTCGATGAGGAGACCTTTGAGGGTCTGAAGAGCGCGACGTGGAAGGATAGGCTGCAGGCTGTGAAGGACATCAGGGAGAGGGCCAAGGATCTGTGCTCCGGGTCTGAAGCTAAGGTCGACGTCCTGGTCGCCGCCCTGTGCCAAGTTCCTGGCTGGGGTGACTCCAACTTCCAGGTTCTGCTGAACGTATTCGAGATCTTCCTGGACATTGTGCAGGGCGACCACCGTGTCACGAGGGAGGTCGCGGAGCTCATGGTCGCCGGCTGCGTGGAGAAGATCGCGGACGCCAAGCTCAACGCCAAGGTGTGCGACTTGCTGGACAAGTGCGCCGCGGCGGTAAACCAGGAGCTCCTGGTGATGAAGGTATTGGGCAAGTCCAAGTCCCACAGGAACCCAAAGGTCCTGCTGGAATCCCTGGAGTGGGTGTCCAACTCGCTGGCGAGGACCTCGGCGAGGAGGGTCGACCCGAAGACCCTGATCGAGGCCACGAAGCTTCACCTCGGGCACAGCAATCCAAACATAAGGCTGGCGGCAACGAATGTGCTGGCCATGGTCATCGCCTGCAGGGGGCTGGAGAACAAGTCGTACCTAGGCGAGGTCAAGCCCACGGTGATGGCAAACATCGACGCCACGGTGGCGGACCTCCGGGCGAACAAGGGCATCACCCCCGCTTCGCCCAAGAAGACGCCCTCGAGGAAGGGCACTGGAGCCCGGGAGGTGGTGGTGGAGGTGGAGGAGGAGGCTGCCCTGGATGCCGTTGACTCGCAGCTCCCCTCTGGGGTCTTGGACAGGCTCGGGGACACCAACTGGAAGACGAGGAGGGCGGCACTGGATGAGCTCAAGCAGGTGGCCAGAACCAGGAAGGACGCAGTGAGGGCCAATGTGTCCGGAATCATTGGGGCTCTGAGGCTCCGCCTCCACGACGCCAACAAGAACCTGATCATCGTAACGCTGGAGATTCTGCAGCACCTCCCATCGAGCTTTGACGCCAAGCTCTGGGAGAGGCACGGCAAGATCATCATCGCCGATGTCCTTAGGGTCCTTTGTGACAACAAGAAGGCCGTCCGGGAGGCCGGCTGCCTCACCCTACACACCTGGACCGACAAGTTCGCGCTCAAGAGCATGCAGACCTACCTGGTGGGGTTCGTCTCGGATGCGAAGACCAACGTGGACGGCAAGGTGTCGGTCCTGTCCTTCCTGTCCGAGGTCGCCGATGAGTCCGCACTGCAGCTCGAGGACTGCCTCCAGGACGCACTCTCCATCGTTGCAGACTGCCTCCTGGGCAAGGCCCTGAGCCTGAGGGAGGCGGCCACCGCGCTGCTTAAGTCCCTGGTTGAGGTGTTCCAGGTGGAAAAGGTGAAGGAGCAAATGGCGAGCTGCACCAAGGCCCATCAGGAGTGCCTCGTAGCCTGCCTCACCAAGCTGGGGCACATCGCCCCGCCGGCCGGGTCGGAGGCCAAGAGGCCGAGGACGAGCCTCTCCAGGAGGTCCTCTCAGGGCGCCAGGGCGGCAAGGCCCGCCACCGCGGGTGCCAGGGTCACCCCGAGCTCCACCCCGAAGGCGGCGCCAAAGGCGGCGGCCGAGGCAGACGCCTTCGCCGAGAACGGCGACAAGGCGGAGAGGGCCCGCAAGGGCCGCAAGAGGTCGGCGGTGTCCAAGCCCCTCGTGGAGGATCTGCAGAGGCCCGAGACCCTGAGGACTCTAGAGTCGTGCCTGGCCCAGCACTGCACACAGAACCTGAGGAGCCTGCTGTTCCACACCGACTTCAAGAAGCACTGCGCGGCTGTAGAGGTCATTGCCTCTCTGGTGGAGGACGAGTCGTCCCTGCAGGGCGTGTTGGACAACCTGGACCTCGTCCTTCAGTGGTTCGCAATCAGGATCTGCGAGGGGAACATGCAGGTCCTGGTCAAGATTTTGGACTGTGTGGGGGGTCTCGCGGACGCCCTGAAGGCCAGAGGCCACTCCGTTACGGACTACGAGGCCGGCTGCCTCCTCCCCTGCCTGGTGGAGAAGTGTGGGCACAACATTGATCGCATCCGGCAGTCCTACCGCGAGCTGCTGACCAAGCTCGCTGACGTGTACAGTCCCAAGCCCCTAGTCTTGTCGCTCCTGCAAGGAACGTCCTCCAAGAACCACCGCACCAAGGTGGTCTGCGTGGAAGTCTTGGAGGCGCTCTACGCCTCTCACGACTCGGAGTTCCACTCCTCAAAGATCATCAAGGAGGCCGCCTCGCTGCTCCAGGAGAGGGACGTCACCCTGAAGAATAAGGCCCTCGCCCTGCTCAGCGCGGTGTATCAAAACGTGGGGGCTGGCATCTGGAGGTACCTCTCGTCGGTGCCAGAGCCCGTGAAGGCCACCCTGGAGGCAAAGTTCAAGACCTTGGAGCCCGTGGCGGCGGCTTCCAGGACCCCAGGGTCGGCCAAGAGGCCCGGGACCGCCCCAGCCGCCCCCAGGACCCCGTCGTCCGAGAGGGCCACCCCAACCTCCTCCCTCAAGTTCCGGGCCTCCCCGGCGCGCCGCGGACCAGCCGATGAGGCGGCGGCCACATGGTCAAGGAGCATGAAGAGGGCCGCCTCGGACGACCTCTCCGAGTCGGTGGAGGGGATGAAGCAGCTCTGCCACGTCCTCCTCGACTTCGCCAAGAAGACCTCCGATCTGGACGTCACCGTGCTGGTGGGCAGCTCGGACAAGCTCGTGTACGAGCTCTCCGAGAAGGTCTCTGTGATCTTCTCCAAGGCCATCAAGGACATGCAGGAGTCTGCGTCGAGGGTCCCGGAGCCCGGGAGCAGCAGGGGCTGCAAGTACGTCCTGAACACCCTGATGCACTCGTTCCAGCTCAGCCCGATGGCCGCGGCGGTCTCCGAGCCCACGCTTAGGAAGATCATGAAGAACTTGCTGATGCTGCTGCTGAACCAGACCGTGCCGGCGCTGGAGGAGGGCGGGCAGCTACTCAAGGCCCTCAACGTGCTGATGCTCAAGATTTTGGAGAACGCCAACCGGACGAGCACCTTCTTGTCTCTGCTTTGGCTCCTGGGGGAGGGCGGGGCGGTGGAAGACCAGGGCCTGAGGACCAAGTTCTCAGACCTCACCATCAAGTGCTGCATCAAGTGTGTGAAGAACCTGGAGACCTCCATCGAGGAGGGACTGCAGGTCGAGGCCGTTCTTGTTGGCGTGAACGCCTTTCTGGGCTCCCTGGAGCGCGGTGAGATGAGGGAGAGGCTGAGGTCTGACGACAAGCCGCTGCGGATGGTCAAGACCGTGATCAACGAGCTGTGCAAGATCAAGGGCAAGGGCGTCTACGAGTCCATGGTCAGCATCCCGAGGAAGGAAGGGTCACTGCTGTACACCTACGTGGACCTGTACTCATCGATGGCGAACAAGACCTCCGCCGCGACGGCCAACGCCGCGCAGGCCAGGAGGGAGGAGCTCGCCAGCATCTTTGAGAAGATCGGCGAGGGCGACGGCGCGGGCCTCCAGCTCCTGTACAAGTTCACCCTGTCCCACCCCCGCGTTTCCATTGACGGCCACCTCTCCAAGACCTCGGAGTCATTCCAGAGGTACATCAAGGACGGCCTGGCGGCATGCGCGAGGCAGTCCGACCTGAACAAGGAGAACAGGAGCGAGGGCGGGGAGGAGGCGGCGGGAAAGCAAGTCCCAGCCGAACCGAGGAGGACGTCCTACTCGATCGAGGAGCTCAGGCAGAGGGTGGAGAGGGCCAAGGCCCTGCTAAACAAGTAAAGCATGGCTTTTAGTAGCGTTGTAATCTAACAATTCACAATGAAGAGCCTTCGTCCCTCCTCCTCTTCTCTCGCGCCCCCCACCACCTGTCGTTCCTGTACCTGTATTCAGAGACCAGCACGGAGACCTCGTAGGCCCAGCCCAGCCTCGCGAACTCGTCCAGCTCCCTCGCCTGGCCTGGTGTCACCCAGTATTGCTCTTGGTCGAAGGGGCTGTACCAGCTGACGGTCGGGTCACCGGGAGCGGTGGAGTCCAGGGGACCGTCGGCCTCGCCAGACGCCTCGCCCCCCAGGTCCTCCCATCCCCTCAGCACGGCCTCGTAGGCGAGATTGATTTCAGTCGCTCGCCCCTCCGCGCCGGTTTCGGAGGCGACGTCCGGGTGATACCTCTTCATCAGCTCCCTGTACCGCTGGCGAGCCTCCCGCTTGGTCGAGGATCGAGGGTCGAGCCCCAACACCTCGATGGGGCTCTTTGCCCGAGCAACCGTCCTCGAGGCCCTCGACGGTCTCGAACCCGAGCGTCCATGCGGACCGTCCACCCCGCTCGAGCTCGCCGGTCCCTTCGCTCGGTCCCTTCCGCGCATGCTCTCGACCAAGTCAACCTCCCGTCACCGCCCGGCAGTCCTCCCTCCAAGTCCCTGCATCGATCACGCTCCCCACGCTCCAAGCGCTCCTCCACGTGGCGCTTGGCATCCGCTCCGTTGGCTGGTAGCGATGGAAATCTCGACTGATCAGTCGAGAGTGAGTGATCAGTCATGAGCTTCATGAGCTGAGGGGGCCTGGCAGAGCGGGAGGGGAGGCCGAGGGCGACCGAGGGTGAGGGAGCGCAGGGCAGCCATGCCGAAAGTCCTGCTGGGACGCTCATACGCCCCACTTCACAACAAGGTAGGCCACCCGGAGTGCGCCGAGCGCTCCCATGGCATCGAGAAGGCCCTCGACAGGGCCGGGCTCGGCGACTCGCTCGTGGAGCTCCGCCCCTCGCGTCGGCGGATATCGGAAGAGGCAGCCCAGGAGAGCATCCTCCAGGTCCACAGCTTGGGGCTCGTGCAAGGGATCAGGAAGATCTGCGAGGGGTGCAGCGCAGGCGTACCGACACTTTTGGATCCCGACACTTATGTGACCGAGATGTCCTTCGAGGAACAGATCCGGGGGGTGACGACGGCTCTGGATGTGGTGGACGAGGTCGTCGGGGCGTCGGACCCTGACCTGACCGGCTTCGCCCTGGTCCGCCCGCCAGGCCACCATGCCAGGCGCGGCCAGCCCATGGGGTTCTGCCTCTTCAACTTCGTGTCCATCGCGGCCAGACACGCCCAGCGGTCTCACGGCCTCCAAAGGCTGGCAATTTTTGACTTTGACGTACACCATGGCAATGGGACGGAAGAGGAGTTCTATGACGACCCCGACGTGCTGTACGTGAGCTGGCACCAGCAAGGGTTGTTCCCGGGCACGGGAAGGCTGGGCGAGACGGGAGGCGAGGGTGCGGAGGGGTCAAATCTGAACATTAACCTTCCTTCAGGTTCGGGCCGCGAGGCAATGCGGCTGGCCTTCCGGGAGGTCGTCGAGCCGGCGATCAGGGGTTGGGCCCCGGACATGATCCTGTGCAGCGCAGGGTACGACGCGCACTTCATGGACCCGCAGGCCGGGCTGCAGGCCCAAAGTTCGGACTTCCACTGGATAGCGACGGAGCTCAGGGGACTGGCCCTCGATCTGTGCGACGGCCGGATGGTCTTCGTGCTTGAGGGAGGCTACAATATCGAGGCCCTGGGAGACTCGGTGGTGGAGTCTCTCAGGGGCCTGGCTGGCCTGGGGAGCGAGGCGAAGTACGACTCGCCGCACCTGTACGAGGAGCCGCTGGAGAGGATCGAGAGGGCCGTCGCGGAGGCCCACGGTCTTTTGCTGAACAAGGCAGACGATTGACGTTGTACTTTGTATCATATGAAAACATGTTGTCCTTGCTCCCTCCCCTCCTACTACTCCAGCCTGGTGACGATCTTCTTCTTCCTCGCCGGCTTGGTCTTGATCGACCCGGGGGCCGAGTGCTTGATCCTGTTGAGCTGCTTCTTCCTCTCGGACTCCGTTACCTCGCGCCTCAGCTTTCCGGTCGTGTAGATCGCCTTTGGCAGGTGCCGGTGCCTGGTGATCCGCTTGACCTCCGGCATGTGGCCGTACCGCTTCACCAGCGCCGCATTGTAGGCCTGCTTGCTCTTCTCCCTCGGCAGCAGCGTTCCCATCTTCTGCGAGGCGCGGGCCTTCCAGATTCTCACGTTCATGTCGTCAGAAGCAGAGAAGACGTACGACCCGTCGCCGCTAAACCTGACCCCAAAGACCCTCTGCATTCGCTTGGTGTGGTACACGTCCCGGCTATGACCGCCGTCGTACTTGAAGATCCGTACGGACCGGTCGTAGGATCCGGAAACGAACTCCCGGCCGGTGGGCGAGTAGTCCACGTCCAGGACCGCGGAGACGTGGTCCTTGTGCACCATCTTCGCAATGTCTAGCCTCCTCATGTCATATGTGTACAAGCAGCAGTCCTCGTTGGCGCAGGTGAAGTTGAAGGCCTCGATCGGGTTCCAGGCCACCGAATTTGTCTTGGTCTGCATCACCAGCTTGTGCAGGGGGTTGCCCGTCCTGATGTCGTACAGAGCGATGGACCTGTCGTTGCCGCAACTGGTGAAGATGTCACTCTCCACCGGGTTGAAGCGCACGGACTCCACGGAGTCCGCCCCCCAAACGAAGGAGTGCAGGGGAGACGCCCGCTCGTGATCCCACACCTCGACCTTCTCGCCCGCCGTAGCAAAGAGGGGCCTCTTCCAGTGGTGGTCGATCCCTCGCAGGACCTGGCCGGCGTCGAAGGAGGAGACGGGGTGGTGGTCCACGGTCTCCGTGACCCCCCCGAGCGGGGCGTGGGGGACCCTCCACATCTTCACGACGCCCTCGTCTCCGCACGAGAAGCACAAAGACCCGCAGTCCGACACCGTCACCGCCTTGACGGCCCTCTTGTGTCCAACATAGTTGTAGATTGCACGTCGCTCCGGGACGTCCCACAAAAAGAGCTCGCCGCTCGCCGACCCGGACACGAGGGAGTTCAGTCTCTTGGGGTTCCGAGCAAGACAATTGATGCCGTCGGTGTGTCCAGAGAGCGCGGCGACGAAGGGTTTTGCGAAAACCCTCTCCAACTTGGCCGCGTTCAGGGCTCTGGTGTACTCCACCGCGCGCTCGAAGGGATGCAGTTCCGGGTTCAGGTTCCGCCGCACCTGCTTAAGGTCGCCCTTCCTCTCGAACCCCGTCTCCCGCTGCTCTACCCGATTTATCACCTTCACCTTCATAATGGTGCTCTCAGCCGCCCCCACCGCGCCCCCCCCGGCGCCGCTGCTGCTGCCCACCTGCGGCCTGGCTCCTCGCGATCTGGCGATCAACAAGCCGAGATCGATGGCGGGCGAGTGGGCCAAGGGACGGTGATGGTGGATGCGGAGGGCGCCTACCGGGAGGTGGTTGAGAAGCTGGAGGGGCTGAGGGATGCGCTAGCGGTCGCGCTGGGCGAAGTCCGGGGGTCGACCGGGGAAGCCCAGGCGGGCGTAGAGGAACTCCACAACAGAACTACGGAGGTGGTGGGCGAGGCCCTGGAAGTGTGCGAGAGGATCGTCGCGGGGCGGGATGCCGAGGTGGCCACCGTGGAGTCCCGCGAGCTCGAGGAGGCGCAGACGGAGAGAGACTTGGCGACCGCGCGAACGAGGCTGGCGGCGTATCGGTATAAGAGCAAGGTGCTCGCCCCAGACGAGACCTACCACAGAGGAAGCGTGTTGCACGCCAAGACCCATGTGTGTGGTATGGAGCCCGCCGAGGCCGCCAGCGCTTTCAGGGAGGCCGCGGAGTCCCCAAAGGCCTTCTGGTCCTTGAAGAAGGCCGTGGAGGGGAGGATGGACGCCGGCACCATGGAGATACTCTTCTTGCTGAACAGGCTGTCCGACCTGCGGAGCATCAACGCCCCCACAACCGAGGCCAACGGCGACGACGGGGGGCGGTGAGGGGGTGGAGAGCTGTAACAAAAAATAAAAGACGTTTATGTATATAGTCAGCCCAGCTCCCGGCTTGCGTAGAAGGCTGCCCCTGCCAGGCCGATGTCGTCCGTGGTGATGAGCGTCAGAGGGATGGAGTCGATCACCTTGCTGAAGCGGCTGTCCTCGTGCAGGAAGGCCCTCTTCAGGCACCCGTTCTCCAAAATCGGGAGCAGCTTGGGCGTGATCTGGCAAGACGCGGAGAGAGAGAGAGTCTGTCAGTCCTTGCGTTCATTTCAACCCGGTAGGGAGGCAAAGCGTGACTCACCCCGCCCGCAATGTACACTCCTCCCCTCGCGAGCGACCTAAGTCCCCAGTTCCCCGCCTCCTGCCCCAGGATCGTGAGCAGGAGCTCAGCGGCCTCCACGCACAGGTCGTCGCTGCCGTTGATCGCCGCTTCCGAGATCTCCGGCGCCGTCCTCCTCCTCGCCTGCGCCTCGACCTCCGACAGGCCCCCGTCCCTGAGGAGGAAGTCGTGGATGTTCTCCAGCCCGGGACCGCAGCACACGTGCTCAAGCTCGCAGTAGCCCTCCCTGGACTCCACGAAGGCGGAGAGCCTCCTTTGCTTGGCGCCCCGCGCGCCAAAATCGCCGTGCGCTCCCTCTGACGGCATCACGGTGTAACCCTTCTCACCCCAGAAGAGCTGGGCCTGGCCGAACCCGGTCCCGGGGCCGAGGACGACCTTTGGCGCCGTCGCTGAGAAAGCCCCGTCGTGAAGGACGTGAGTGTCCTCCTGTGAGACGGCCAGGACTCCGTACCCGACAGCCTCGAAGTCGTTTAGGACGGTGCTCGGCCATTGCAATCGGTCGGCCACCTCGTCAGCGTCCACCTTCCAGTGAAGGTTGGTCATGTCGCACAACTTGTGGTCGACAACGACGCCGGCGACGGCGAAGGCGGATGACCTGGGTGCCGCGAACTCGGAGGCGGTTGCCTTGCAATCAGAGTCGAACTGGAGAAGGGCGTCGACGAAGGTCGCGTGGTCCGCGGTCGGATACTTCTTCTTCACCACGAGCTCCATGGTGCCGGCCCGCTCCGCGCCCTGGCGCCACAGCTCGAACCTGGCGTTCGTGCCTCCGATGTCCCCCGCGACGAAGTAGTCTCCCACCGCCCGGCACCGGCCAAAATGGGAGGACCTGCGGAACCCGAACCCGAACCCACCGCTCCGCTGGAACGACATCGATTCCGGTGCCGCTCCTCTGCCCCCCTCACTCCTCCCTCTCCCGTGAGAGAGGGCCCTCGTCCCGGTCACACGCGTGCCTCCCGCCATCGCAGCGGCAAACCTTCTCCGATTGGGACAGCTTCGTGCAGGAAACAGATGGCGGGAAAGTTAGGAGAGGGCGCGGGGGGGCTGGGGGACGTGGGAGGGAGAGGACCATCGAGGCGGGAGAGGAAAAAATGAAGGTCAAGGACGAGGCGAGGTGCCCGATAGAATTATTTATGCATGCATTGCAGATAAATTAGAGACTTGTCTCGTGGACGAGTCTTACTTAGTAGGTCCCCTTGCCGCGCTTTCCCTTGGAGATGACCTTCCCCCTGCTCCCGCCATCCCACTCCTCCTTGTCGTCCTTCACCACGATGTACTTCTCTCCCCTCTGCGTGACCACCTGGCCCTCGTGGTATCTCACCTTGGGCGACTTGTCCTTCCCAGCCTTCTTCTTGCCCGACATGGCCAGCGCGACGTTCGCAGAGCTTTGGGACACTGGCCTCAGGCCGTACCTCTCGAAGATCTTCGTGTTGTTGGCCTTGCTGTCCGCGATTGCCTCCTCCCTGTCCTTCCTCTCCCTCGCCAGCTGCGCCTGGTACGTGAAGACGTCGTTCTCCGTGATCCACAGCGCGGCCTCCCCTAGGTCACCGCCGCAGTCGTCCAAGATCGTCTCGATCGTCCCGTCGGCCACTTCCCTCTTCTTGCCGTCGGCTCCTGTGGTGGAGGCCGAGGCCTCAATGATCCCCCTCAGAACGCTGACGTGGTTGCTCTTGCTACCCTCCTCCACAGCGGCCTCCTCTTCTCCTTCCTGGCTCTCGTTGAAGGTGCTCACGCGGGTGAGCAGGGCCTTCATGCTGTCGATGAGCGCGGTCTCCTCGGCGGAAGATTGGCCGGCCGCGGCATCCATGCCGCCATCGTTAGCCTGAAGCGCGGCAACGATGCCCTCGATCGCCCTCGCGGCCTTCTCCAACGCCCCGTCTCCTCCGTCCGCGCCCTGGACCTCGCTTTGGTATTCCACGAACACGGCACTGCACTCCTGGAGGGCCTCCTCGTCCGAGGCGTCCAGGTTCTCCACCAGGTTCAACAGGTACTCGACCGTGTCCTCATCCAGGCTCCCCGACCCGCCCAGGTACGCGTGCAGGAGCTCATGCGCTCGTCCCTTTGCCATCGATGCGATTGGCCCTTCCAGCTTCTCCCTCTGCTGCTCTCCACTTTTTTTTTCTGTGCTTTTGCTTTTGAACGCCTTTGGGCGGGGATTCGCGAGCCTCGGAATCCAGGAGCGCCAAAAAAAACGTAACGCCGGAGCGAGAGAGGGAACCCCCGACCAGCTGGGGAACGAGGGAGGTGACGAGGCGAGCGATCGACCACGAGGACGGGTGACGGAGCGGAGTCGACGGGATGGCTGGCGGCGCGGGCGAACCCTCGACGAAGCGCGCCAAGGTGGACGAGGCCAAGGACGAGGAAGAGGTCGTATGTTTTCGTCTACCTCCCGAGCTTTGGCAGAAGATCGTCGACGAGAACCTGCAGCAGAACGACCTGCTCGCCGTCTCGTTGACCTGCAGGTTCTTCCGAGACACGACGAAGGACCTCGGGAAGAAGATGGAGACGATCTTGTGCGAATACGGCATCTATACGTGGCAGAGCGGGAAGGTGGCGTCGCACACTTTGGGTTGGTTTCAGTGGGTCTGCGACACCTACGAGATCCTGCCGGGTTTTTGGTGGCCTTATGGGAGGGTCGAGGGAGCGGTGTACGAGGGCAACCTGGTGAACTACGCGGCGCTCCAGGGCAGCGTCGAGATCTTGAGGTGGCTGATGGAGGAGAAGGGGTGGGAGCCGAACGTGTTAACAGGCGGGTGGGCGGGGATGGGCGGTAGCATTGAGGTTTTGGAGTACCTGAGGGAGAGGGGCTACCAGTTTGATGGGAAGGCATGTGGTGGGAAGGCATCTGATGGGGCAGCCAGGGGAGGGCACCTGGAAGCTTTGAAGTTTTTGAGAGGTCTGGACCTGCCTTGCCCTTGGAGTTCCTACACTTGCTGTTTGGCGGCGAAGGGAGGGCACCTGGACGTTTTGAAGTGGTGCAGGTCACAAAACCCGCCTTGCCGTTGGAGTAGTGGGATGTGTGCTACGGCGGCGGAGAGAGGGCACCTGGACGTTTTGAAGTGGTGCAGATCACAAAACCCGCCTTGCCCTTGGAGTGCGGGGACTTGTTCTGGGGCGGCGTGTGGAGGGCATCTGGATGTGTTGAAGTGGTTGAGAGCACAAACCCCGCCTTGCCCTTGGACTGGTCAAGCTTGTGTTCAGGCGGCGTATGGAGGGCACCTGGAAGTTTTGAAATGGTTACGTTCTCAGGACCCACCTTGCCCTTGGCATAGAAGCACTTGCAGCAAAATAGCGTCAAAGTATGGCCATCAGAACGTCATCGATTGGATCGGCCAGCAAGAGGATTAGAGCGACGTGGAATCTTTCGACTACGACAGCTTATACGATGAGTAACTCAAAACGTTTTCCCACTCTTCCTGCCTCACTCTCACCCACCCAACCCAACCCCACTGTTTGCCATCCTCTGATCCTGGAACACAGCAGGATCTCGATCTCGAGGCTGCTGAGGATGGTCTGAGAACTGTATGAGCCCCAGAATCGTTGCGTGGGTGGGCGCCTGAGGAGCTAGCGCGCGCGGGCGACGTTGAGGACCTTGAGGCCGCGATGGCGTCCCCGGAGAGGAGCCTGTGGAAGCACCTGGTGGGCGGCTGCGGCGCCGGCGTCGCCACGACGGTCATCCTCCACCCGATAGAGCTGGTGAAGGTCCGGTTGCAGGCGCAGGATACCAAGGCGGGAGAGTCCGGACCGGCCGCGAGGGGAGGCAAGCCATCGACGAGCTCGTCGTCGTCGAGCGCGCTTCCGCGGTATCGAGGGACGCAGGACGCGCTGCGGAGCATCGTGAGGGTCGAGGGCTGGAGGGGCCTCTACGCAGGTGAGAGTGACACCGAGCCTCCCAGAATACACACACACACACACACAAAACGCACTCCTACCGACTTGCCTCTCTCGCTGACTTCGCCATCTGCTCTACCGCGCGCGCCGCCGCGAAACGTAGGACTCGCCCCATCGGTCTTGGGCTCCGGCGTAGCGTGGGGGTTGTACTTCATGGCTTACAACGCCTTCAAGGGTCAGTTCAGATCTGAACCGGGGGTTGGCATTGGGAGCTCGTCGTCGGGTCCTGTGCACCACGTCCCGCTTTCCCCGCTGCAGAACTTGGTGTGCGCCGCGGAGGCGGGCGCCATGGTGACGCTGATGACCAATCCGATCTGGGTGCTGAAGACCAGACTGCAGCTGCAGCTTGGGGGAGGGATGAAGGCGAGCGGCGCGGCGGGCGTGGCAGCGGACAGGTACGCTGGAATGACGAGCGCGGTCAGGAGCATCTGGAGAAAGGAAGGTGAGCTTGAGAGGCCAACGAAGACACGGCGATCGATCGAGTGCGTGCCCCCGAGGCGAGTGCGAGCTGACTTTTCGCCATCCGTTTGGAAACTTTGTTTCTTCTCCTCCTCCCCTGCCGCAGGCTTTGCTGGTTTCTACAGGGGGGTGTGGCCCTCCCTACTCCTCGTGATGCAGGGGTCGGTCCAGCTCATGGCGTACGAGGCGCTGACGGCGGCGTCAAGGGACCTGGCAGCGGGAGGCGCGGCCGCGAATGGTCAGGCCCCGCTTGAACTGAGCACTCTCCAAGTGGGCGCCATTGGTGCATGCTCCAAGCTCTTCGCCACCTTCTTCACCTATCCGATGCAGGTGGTGCGAACTCGGCTGCAGAAGCGGCAGGACGGCGGGGCTGCGGGGGCTCCTCGGCCCACCACAGCGGGGACCATGAGGGGAATCCTGCGCAAGGAGGGCTTTGCCGGGTTCTATAAGGGTATGGTGCCAAACCTCATGCGCACCATGCCGCAGTCCGCCATCACCTTTGCCGTGTACGAGAAGATCCTCAGGCTCGTGGCCGACCTGTGATGCACTGTAATGTCATTCTCTCTCTCTCTCTCTCTCTCTCTCTGAATCGCTTCACAACAGATTCTGGATGAGGCCTCGGGCAGCCTCGACGACCGACGAGGACTCCAGCAGAGAGAGGGAAAGCGCACAGCCAGCAGGTTTTTTGCGGTTGGGAGCGGCCCACCATGTCGCTAAGGGGCGCGCCGAGGGCGCTCATGGGTCGCGGCGGGGTGGCCGACCCCGGCTGCCTCCGCGGCGTCGCCCGAGAAACACCCCCGTGCCGTCGCGCGCGGCGGGCTTTGGAGGTCGTCCGCCGCGCGGTGCACTCCTCTTCGGGCGGCCTGCGGGAGGAGGAAGAGGAGGAGGAGAGTCGCAGGAAAGCGGGCAGGACGGCGGGGACGAGCGCCATGGATCGCCGCGGGACCAGCCTCGAGTCGCCGCGGAGCATCCAGCGCAGAATCGCGCGGTGCCAGACTCTGTCGGAAGCCTTTGGCCTTTTAGAGGCCCACTCCACCTTCCTAGACGACGTTCACGTGGCGAGCCTTTACAACCGCGTGTCGGACCTGCTCAGGAGGTCCAGCAGGCAACAGTCGAGCGCGGAGGCCCTGGAGCACCTTAGTGAGCTCGTCAAGCTCCGGCTTTCATCCATGAACACGCGGAGCCTGTCGACGGTGGCGAACGCTTGCGGCAAGCTCCGGGGGCGGGACAGGGCCGCTGCGGACGCTGTCGGCGTTCTGGCCCACGTCAGGGGCAGGGCGAACGCCTCGCTGCCCGACTTTTCTTGTGTGGACCTCGAGAACGTGCTTTGGGCCCACGGCAAGCTCGGACTCAGGCTCCACCCGGAGGAGCTCGACTCGTGGTACACCCGGCTAGCAGAGGACTGCCCCGGCCGGCTCAGCGAGAAGAGCCTCGTGAGCCTGCTCTACACGTGCCAGAGACAAAGGTACCGGCCGCCCGGGGCGGTGGCTTCGGTCCTCGCCTCGGAGATCGCCCGCCTGGCGCCGGCCATGACCCCGAAAGCCCTCGCCAACCTTCTGAGCTCACTCGCCCACCTCAGGTCGGACGAGATGTTGGAGCCCGTGAAGCTGGTGACGGCCTTGCTGTCGAGGGACCTGGAGGCCTCGGCGGAGGGGGGAGCCGGCGGAGCGACGGCCATGAACCTGAGAAACGTCGCGAACATTTTGTGGTCCTTTGCCGAACTGCAGTTCTACCCGCAGGGGCGGGTTTTAGATTGCCTGGACCGCCGCGTGCTGCGGCTGCTGGGGGAGGGGGACGGGGGGGCCCTGGCGCTCAACACGTACCTCCGCGCGTGCCACAAGCTCGCCAGGAGGCCCAACGAGATGCTTCTAGAGTCCTCCCTCGAGGTGGTGTCCGAGGGTCTGAGGAAGGTGGCCGCGGCGGAGGGCGCCGCCGGCGACATGGACATGCTCGCGCAGACCTGCCGTCTCGTCAAGTCCCTGGCGATGCTCAACTTCGAGGTCCCGGCCGGCTACCTGTCAAGCCTCGAGAGGTGCCTCGTGCTCGAAGGGCTCGACCACGTCACCGCCCACGACTCCCTGTGGACCTTTGCCACCGCTGGCCACGCAGCCGGAGGGGAGTACAAGTCGATGGCGACCGTGTTCGTGGAGGAGGGCGCCGTGGGGCTGAAGCGGGGCTCGCTCTGCCGCATGCTGTGGTCGATCACCATGCTAGGGATCCCACTGAAGGACTCGGACCTGCCCGAGAGGGTCCTCTGCTGGGTGGAGGAGAACTCGGGCTGGACAAGCCACAGCTTTGGCCTGTTGCTTTGGGCGATGAGGGAGCAGGGCCGCGAGGCTGGCGAGGTTTTGCTGCACAGGGCCAAGGAGCACGTCAGGGTGAACTGGGACGCGATGACCCCGACCGAGATCCTGTACTCGGTGGAGGTCCTGGGCGAGGAATTGGGAGCGGAAGATGCCGTGTGGCTCGTCCCGGCACTGCAGAGGGCCAGGACGTTCGTGCTGTCGTCCGAGGAGGAGGAGGGCGGGCTTTAAAGGGGGGATATTGGAAGGGGAGGGAAGACTACGCTGTCGTCGTGCTGTTGTTATACACGATTTCGAGTACCCGAGTGAATGAAAAAACGTAAAATTCTTTACCAAGAGATCAACAAGCAAGCAAGCAAGCGAAAGAAAACGCCAAAAATTCCGCTTTCCCTCTCAAGGGTGGTTGGAGTGGACAGTGTGGGAGGCAAGCCTCTGCCTGAAGTACTCCGCGGCCTCCTCCGGGGTCATGTCCGCGTGTCCAGGTGGGAGCTCGATCTCCTCGGGCAGGGTTCCCTTGCTTGGCATGGGCGCGTCCTCTGGGATCTTGGTGTGCGAGCAGTCGGGCATGGGCGCGTCCGCGCACCTCTGGCCGTTGATCCTGGTGCCGCCCCACGACGTTCCGATCTTGGGGTCGGTGGAGAAGCTGACCTTGCCCCCGTGCTCGTTGGCGGGCAGGCCGTGAGGGATGCACCCGCGGAGCTGAGGGTTGTCGTCCACCTCCACCTCCTCCAGCTGATGCAAGTTGCCCCAGGTCCTCGGGATCGTACCGGTGAAGTCGTTGTCCTCCAGGTCGATCTCGATCAGGTTGGACATGCAAGCCAACCACTCGGGGAGCTCGCCGATCATGGCGTTGTTGTCCAAGTCGATCTCGTGCAGGTTGGGGAAGTACTTGAGGTGCTCGGGGAAGGGTCCCTCCAGTCCCCTGTCGGGGAGGTGGAAGTTGGTGATCTTCTTGCAGGGTCCCTTGGCGGACTTCTGGCCGGACCAGCGGCTCCAGCCGTCCTCGATGATCCAGTCCCCGCGGCACTCGAGGCCCTCCCAGTTGCCGTGGTACCCGTGGTTCCCGCAAGGGTCGTCCGCGCACTGGGGGCAGGCCTCTCCCGCGCCGTACCAGGACTTGAGGGCGGACCCCCAGCGGGCGGAGCGGTTCACGTTGGCGTCGCGGAACATGATCGCGGCGCGAATGTCCTCCTCGCAGGTAGGCGCGTTCTGCGTCCACGCGGAGGCCGACTGAGGTGCGGCGATCAGCAGGGCGGCGGCAGCCACGGCGGACAAGGCAATCTTCATCGTCGTCGTTCTCGTTGCTTGTGGTCGTTGCTTGTGGTCGTGTGTAGTCGGTCTCGTTCTCGACCGGAGGGGGGGGAGGAGGGAGGTGCTCGGCTTGCTCGTACACGGGCGACGGCGGTCTGGCGAAAAGTGATTGATCGAACCGTTACGTGCGTTACCCGTAGCGCCAATGGGCAGAACTCTCGGACCCCATCGATCGAGTCGATCTGCAGATCCGCGTTCGAACATTTCTCAGGGAAACAAGGTTGTGAAATGTGAAATTGCCCAAACTTCAGATTTCAAGTTCTCACTTTTGGAAAAGTTTCACACACGAGAAATTACACGTTTTTGGCGCGCTCTCGGGAATCTTCGTTTTCCGTGAGTTGCAAAGATGTTGTTAACAGATGTTTGAAAATTCGTGGGAGATCCACTGCTGGCCACCAAAACCGCCTTTTGCAAGACCAGTTTAACGCTCCAAACGCATTTTTTTCGGCTCAATTTGACTGATCGATCGCGTAAGGGGCACCTCACATCTCGAGACCGGCCAGGCGCCGACCAGCAGAGAGCCGAGCAGACGACGACGACGACGACGACGACGACGACGACGACGGAGAGCAAGCCTAGCGGACATTGACGACCGACGACCGCGCGCCACCCGCGTCCGTTACACTTGAAGCGTTACGACGCTCCCGGGCGACACACCCAAGGAACCGAAGCGTTTCTCAAACTCTCGAACTTTGAGCCTTCCTTCCTTCGACGAGACGAGACGAGACGAGCTGCATTGCACGAAGATGAGGACCATTGTCTTGACCTTCGTCTTGGCGGGCGCGTCGCTCCTTGCGATGGCCAGCGCCGCCAGCAACCCGGTATCCTCGCCCGCGATTGACAATTTGAAGATCACCGACTGGCAGCGCGGCCGGATGACCTTTTACGGCAAGGACGGGTACTCCATTCACAGCGGGGCGTGCCACTTTGGCAGCATCCCCCACCCGTACTACGTCGCCGCGACGAGCGACTGGTGGCCCGAGTACATTAACGGCGCGTACGAGCACAACAAGTGCGGGCACTGCTTCGAGATCCAGTGCGACCCGAACGGGAGGTCCTACTGCCGCGGAGACAGGTACAACGCCTCGATCATCGTCCAGGTCACGGACAGGTGCCCCTGCAAGCACGAGAACCCGAGCAACCAGAGGTGGTGCTGCGGCGACGAGCCCCACTTTGACGTCTCGCACGAGGCCTTTGGCGAGCTCGCGAACCACGTCGGCGGCTGGGTCTACCTCCAGTGGCGCGAGATTCAGTGCCCCGACGGGGTGGGCCGCGGAGGCGCCCTCCTGGAGGACCCGTACAACTGGACCCCGTACTGCACCGAGGGGGAGGAGTCCCTGGGCGAGATGGCCAAGAGGCGGGGCCTTACGACCTTCTTGGAGGCCGTGTGGCGCGCCGGGCCCGAGGTGTGGGACCGTCTCGGGTCCCGCGCCCGCGCCAGCACCGTGGTCGCCCCAACCAACGAGGCCTTCGCCACCTACGCCGACAGCCTCGGCCTGACCGTCCAGGAGCTGCTGGAGCAGCCCACGCTGGCCTCCATCATGAGACACCACTTCTTCAAGGAGGAGATCTCCGACAGGGAGGGCGCGCTCGACACGGTGAGCGACTTTCCCATCAACGTGCGCATGGCCGACGACGGCAAGATGGCCCTAGACGGCGTCAGGGTCGTTGAGGAGCTCAGCTCGTGCAACGGCGACCTCCTCGTCTGCGACAAGGTGCTTTGGGGGCTGTGCAAGGGTGCCGAGGCCAAGGGCGTCGCGGAGACTGCGTTTGAGGGGGGCATGAAGCTCTTCGCGCAGGCGCTGTGGAAGCTCAAGGCGGAGATGGAAGAGAAGGAGGGGGTCAAGACGCTTGGGGAGGAGGCGGGCCTGTGGACCGTCCTGGCGCCCACGGACGGGGCGTGGGAGACCTTCCTCGCCGAGCGCGGCGAGAACATGACCGAGTTCCTGGACAGCGAGGACTTCGTCCCTGTGGTGTCCAACCACATCATCGCGGGGGAGACCCGCGTGGGATACATGCAGCCCAGGTGCCACGACCTGCTGATCCCTGCCGACGTGCTCGCGGACAACGTTACCCAGTGCGAGGACCTGCCCATGATCTGCGGCGACCCTTGGCTCTCGAGGGGGTACTGCGCGAAGACCTGCGGCGTTTGCTCCGAGAAGGGTGGAGAGACCCTCGTGGCAATGGGCGGGAAGAAGCTGGTCATGGAATCGACAAACGTGGACGCCGAGGACCAGCTGGAGATCTTCCAGAACTCGGAGGAGCTCACCGCGCCCCAGGACGACGCGACCAAGGTTCGCATCGAAGACTCCCTCGTGCTCGTGCCGGACATTCCGGCGTGCAACGGGTTCCTCAACATCTTGGATAAGGTTATTGTTTGAACGCATTTTTTCTTCTTCTTTTTTTCTCTCTGTGTCTCTTTTTCTCCCTGTCTCTCTCTTTCTCTCCGTGTCTCTCTCTTTCTCTTTCATAGAGTTTCGTAAGGCCAAGCCATAAGACCAAGGGCTAATAAGTAATTTGTAAACGCAACAATAGCCTTATGCACCACGCATGCTCATGCGCTGTCATCCTTACCCTCCCGCTGAGTCCGATCGCCCGCCCCGCCTCAGCCGTTACCAATCTGGCGAAATGGACCCGCAAATCGCGTTGTGTGGATGGAGAGCGTTTATATATTTCGCAAAAAAACCGCAAATTTGGGATGTAGTTTCGCAACTACTGGAGTTGGCGCACGAGGCCAAAGGCGCATGGTATAGGAATACCGTGCCACTCATTTCCGTGGCTGCGCGGTCATGATTATGAACAGAGTACTTCCTAGTGTATAGGAAGAGTTGTCGACCTAAGCCAAGCGCTTAGGACAACAAACAACCCCTGAACCCACAACTTTTTTTTTCTTCGTCACTCTCTGTCTCTCTCTCTCTCTGAGCTGGGCGCATCACCGGCTGAATTTTTGAGGGTGAAGAGATGGCGGCCAAAAAGGTGTTGGGGAGGCACGAGGTCGAGGCCGGAGGCGACTTTGGGGCGAGGATGCGGGGAGAGAGGGCCTCCGCGGCGATCCCGCAAAGGAAAGACGAGCTAAAAATGAGATTCCAAAATTTTTCACAGCAAAAGCACGTCCCCCTGGCTATTGCCTTGCGTGCGGGATCATTTGTGGTGCCATAGCTATCGAAAGAGACTCTTTGGATTGATTACCCCTTTGTATACAAAGATCTTGTGAATGAACTCCGGGCTCAGAATGCCTCTCTCCCTACTCCTGTTTCTGTTGATCCCCCGCTCTCGTGGTCACCTCAGCCCTGTACAGAGTCACCACATCGTCCGGCCCCGACGCCTCCTCGACGTGCTTATCAGGCCTCGCCCTCACAAACCGAGGGAACCTCAAGGCAAGCCCGCGGGAATCATGCACTCTGCCAGCAGCAGCCTGGTGGACTGGACTCACCGTGATGTTCGCACCCCGCACCTCCCACACTACCACTGGGTCAAACCAAACACTCGGCGACTCGAGCGTCTGGTAGTACGCCGGTTTGTTGGGAATGACATGACCATCCTTGAAAAAAGCCGTCGTCGTGGTGTAAAACTCGTCGGAGAAACCCGACATCACCCGGCACAAAGACTGGAACTCCTCCTGCTCCCTGTCGTACACCGCGCACAGGAAGGGCGAGAACCAACCCGCCTTGCGACCGTTCCCGTACCACGCTCCAATGGGCACCAGGTCGAGAGAATCTTGGAGGTCGCTGCAGTAGTCCTTCTTGAGCTTGATCCAGAAGTCACTCCGCCGGCCTGCTTCGTAACATTTTGACAGCTGCTTCAACATGACTCCCTCACAGCCGGCCTCGATGGAGGCCATCAATGCATCCCTCGTGGTGGTGACCTTTTCATCGCCGCGAGGGCTCGAACCCTGGACGACGGTCTTGGACGCGAGCATGACAAAGCCATCACGACGGTTGGGCAGAGCCTTCTCCAGCAACTCCAGCCGCTCTCGGAGGGGCCGATCAAGGAGAGACCTGCCGTTGTAGAACATGAGGTCAAATGCAAAGATGCATACCGCCGTACCGCCCGGCGATTGCGATTGAGCTGCGCGCGGTCTCGACGACAGCTCCTGAAAAGAGAGCATCCTGAAGGACCCGGCCTTCTCACCCCTCTCCACGCCCACAATCTCGCAGTCCAGCACAATTGGGCTGCACTCTCCGTCAAGTGCCTCCCTCAGTTGCTCACACGCGTCTCCGAATCCAAATTTCTGCTCCAAATTTCGCGACCAGACCGTTATCTTGCCGCCCTCCTCCACGTGCATCTGTGCCCTCTGCCCGTCGTACTTGTACTCTGCGATGAAGGGTTCCTCCCCCATGAGGTCCACCGCCGCCTCCACCCCTGTGCTTGGCTTTGCGAGCATCGGCTTGATGGGAATTCCAACGCTGATGTCGCAGGGAAGAATGCCCTTCTCGATGAGGGCGGGCACGATGCTATTCAAGGAAGGGCAGATGTTGTAGGCCTTCTCGAATTTGCAGACGGCCTCCTCCAGTCTCTCCTTCGACACTCCCTTCCCTTCCCGGTGGATGACCGCCGCCTTTGCCAAGGCCTGGAGCACGGAAGTCCTATTTGCCCCGATCCTGAGGCACTGGAGCATCGTGCGAACCAGGAATTTTGTCTCCGGGCCCCGAGCCTGCCTGAGAAGACTGATTCCGAGCTCCTGCTTCTTGGACACAGATCTTGCTCCTTCCTGCCTGGAAATCATGACGAGCTTTTCGTGCACGTTGCGAGCCAGGAGTGGCTTGGGTTTACCCAACAGACCCTGGGAGGACTTGAATCTCGCTGCGACATCCCCAAGGTCGCCGTCATCTTTGTACGAGTTCCGAAGCACTTGCCTCGTCACACTGCAGACCTGGCAAACCATGTTGGCAACTGAGGCACCACCCAACCCAAACTTGACAGTTTTGTACTCAGGGCCAAGGGATCCCAACAGAAGCTCGACAGAAAGCACGAGCTCCTCTGGCGAGTGGTGGGCCACAAAAAGAAACAAATTTTGAAGAACCAATTGAATGGTCAGCCTTTTCTTCGTTTGGCTGATCACATCCATGCACGCGGCAATTGCGAGGTAGGGTAAATCTGTGCCAGACACGAGGGCCCCTCCCACAGGATCAAAGTCATCGCTCTGAAAGGCTTCCCGAAAGGCATCCAACTCACTACTTGCTGCTGTTGGGGTCGTCAACCGCGAAGTGATTTGGCTGGGCTTGACACCGCCCTTCCCCAGAGAGATTGAGCCGGTTGCCGCCTCTGGCCGCTTCCTGCCGAGGAAGGGAGACACAGGCTTGCCAATCTTGCGGGAGCTGCTGCTTGGGACGATCTTGGTGGTGCGGCTGCTTTCGTCAAAGAAGATGTTGGCGGCCAAGCTGAGGTCTCCTCTGGACCTTTTCAGCAAGTCCCGCGCAATGTCAGCAGACTGGCCGGTGAGAGCCATGAGCTCCTGCTGCCCTTCAAGCAACTCGCTCGCCACTTTAGCTCCTTCCAACCCTCCACCCCCCTTAGCTTCCACCTCCACCCCCTTCTTTCGCTTCTTCCTCTCAGAAGCTAGTTTGCCGCCCGAGAATTGTGCCAAGAACCTCCTCTTTGCAGAACTCTCGTCGGTGAGGCCGGTGAAATGCTTCAGCATCTTTTGCGTGTCCTTCACGTTCACCGTCGGCACCACCTCCTCCGGCTTGAGTGGGGCGCGTTTGGAGTCAGCGAAGGGAGAGAGAGAGAGAGAGAGAGAGAGAGGAGGACGGGAAGAGGCGTGCCAGCTCACCTTGATGTACGCCACATACTCCAGCAGCTCCGTAAAAGAGCTGTGCTCACTATAACCGACGAGATGTATCGTTCCCAGCCCAGCCCTGGACCTGGTGGAGAATTCTGCCTTGCCGTCGTAGGCCCAACCGGTGGGGACAAAGGCGATGACCTCCTCAACGCCATGCCTCGCCCTCAGCTTCTCCACGTTTGACCAGTTGGGCTGAAAATAAGGCCACGTTTCCCCGACTGCGCCCCATGGGGCGAGGTGCATGTTCGTTGCGCTTGGATCCTCCGTTAGAGCACCGGTGAGCTCGTCGATGCCGCAAAGGCTCAGATGAGCCACCTTGTCGGGAGGGGCATACAGTTTCTTGCCCGTCGCCCTGTGGACCGCCAGGAAGATCCGCTCCTTTCCTATGTTGTAACTCGTGAAGACGTAGAGGGCCCGGCCCCTGCTGGTGTCCCTCTCCCTGTCTTCGATCGTCTTGACAACGTAATCGATAGACGCCGTCTGGTCTGGGAACTTGTGCTTTGGCTGAGGGCAAGACGAGAGTGTCAGCAGTCTGCAGATTGCGGTCGGCAGGAATGTGCAAGTCGAGGCTGGGCGCGACTCACGTTACAGTACGTGGTGTCCAGGAACAGGATCCTAGTCTTCTCCTTCCTGAAACACCGAAGTGCCTCGTTCTCCATCATGGACTTGTTCCACCGCATGTCCCCGCTGTGGATGTATCGCCGAGTCTCGCCGCTCTCGACGACCTCAAACAGGAACTGCACCGCGCCAGGGCAGTGGTTCGCGCAGATTGCTCTCACTCTTACTCCTTCGATGGTGACGGGATCCTCGTCGTCGGGGTCGATGTGTCGCAGCAACTCGCGCTTGACTCCTAGCTTGCGGACGACGAGCTGCCCGGTGATCGTCGAGCAGTAAAACGGGCGGTCCCACCGCTCGCTGAGACCATCGTAGTGGTCGCCGTGCGCGTGTGTGAGAAAAAAAGTTGTAGCTTCCTTGCAAGACGCGCA
>Ga0160423_10000909_pt1 | contig 24644 bp, 22 predicted proteins | sample CRUFie14St8metaG_FD_108191 | JGI IMG/M metagenome (GOLD analysis project Ga0160423, IMG submission 108191) | Marine microbial communities from the Costa Rica Dome - CRUD Field 142mm St8 metaG | ecosystem: Environmental > Aquatic > Marine > Oceanic > Photic zone | place: Costa Rica: the Eastern...
GCCAGATATCGTTACAAATGGTAACGCTACGTTTGATGTATCTCCTGTTCCAACAGTAAAAATTACAAACGGTTGGGATAGTGCAGACGACAGCTAAAAAAAACTGTTGACAAAACCCACATAAATAAGTTATAGTAGCATATAATTATAGGAGAAACTCATGGACGAGAGACTCGAAAAAGCTCTGGAATTTGCAAACTATCGTATTACTCTGAGTAATCAGAAGAGAAACGTTAGGACACGTATGCAAGTCCTCCAGACCGTTCATCACAACAATGGCACATTTATTGCAGATGCCGAGACTATTGGCTTTGTAGCCGCATTGCTGAACTTTGGCAAAACTTCAGCAATTTTGATTGATACCAAAGATAATCCAATTGAAATTGATAACTTGGAAGCATTTAGAGATATATTGTTTGAAGCATATGCAGAAGCTAGCTTTGAATACAAAACACAGATGGAAAAAATCCAACGTGCAAGAAATATCAAAAAACTTATGGATTGGTAAATGGAAGAAGAAAACGGCGTTGCCATTATTGCATACAATAACAGCCAGCTGAACTATCTGCAATTTGCCGCTATCGCAAGTGCATATGCTAAATTGCATATGAAAAATAACAAAGTAGCATTGATTACAGATACCGGTACTGAAGACTGGATGAATATCAGTATGCCCAAAGAGGATATTGAAGTCTTGTTTGACTATGTTGTTAGTCATGAAATTCATCATGATCCTAATCCACGTAGACACTTTGATAGTCCGTGGACAGAATTTACTACACAATTTAGTAACAAAAACAAAGATGGTATCTTTGAACTAAGTCCTTTTGAAAAAACACTTTTGATTGACAGTGATTATCTAATTTGTAATAATTTTTACGACAGAGTTTTTCAAACTGAACTTCCTCTAGGAATGCACAGAGATGCAATCTACTTAGAAGGACAATCTCCCTACCTAAACGAAATAGATCTGAATGAAGCAGGTATCCATCATTGGTGGAGTACCGCAGTTTACTTTGACAAAAGTGAAGAAAGCAAGATCTTTTTTGGTATTTGGGAACACGTCAAAGAAAATTGGGATTACTATGCATTGCTATATCAATTCCCTCCTGGATTGTTTAGAACAGACTTTTGTGTTAGTATTGCAATACATATTCTCAACGGATTTACAAACGAACATCATGTTTATGACTTTGACGGTGTACCTCTTATAAACATGGATCAGAAAGATGATTTGATTAGAGTAAAAGATTTTACAGACATGACTTTTCTCAGCCACAACCGCAGTGAGCCTTGGAAAAATATTATGGTTAGAAAACAAAAAGAAAATATGCACATTATGAACAAACGTGCAATGGCTAGACAAGCAGATAAAATGTATGAAAATCTTGTAACAGCATTGAAGGAAAAACAATGAGCAGAGGTTTCGTTACATTAGGTATCAACACTGATAGAGATAGATTCAAATACTGCTATGCTCTAGCACTGAGCATCAAAGCAATAGACAAAGATGCTGAAGTTTGTATGGTAGTTGACAAAGACAAATATGATGAAGTTGGAAGCACATACAAAGAAGCATTTGATTATATTACTGAACTGCCTTTTGGTCTTACCAGTCACATAGACGGGTTTCATGCCATGAACATGTGGCAAATGGTACATGCAAGTCCATTCAATGAAACTATCTACTTGGATGCAGATACAATTCTGAGAAATGTTGACCTTGATTTACTATGGGATCAGTTTACTAACCATGACCTAGCAGTAAGTAGCATAGCAAGAACATATAGAAATGAACTAACAGACAAAAGTTATAAATTTGAGATCGAACAACACTACAATCTGCCTCAGAACTACAACAATATGATTTACTTTGACAACAGCAAAGATACTGTGCTAGAGTGGTTCAAAATGGCTGACCCTGTGCTACAAAATTGGCGTGATGTTTACAGTACAATGTTCAAAGAAAAGAAACCACAAACGTTTGATAAAAATTTGTTGTTGAATTGTGTAACACACTTCTTAGATTGTGATAATGATATATCAATTCCAGTAAATAACTTGTACGATATCGATACCAAAAGTGCAAGACTGTGGAACAAAGACATTCCGCACAATTGGACTGAAATGATGAATGCTTGGTATACAGATGACGACAAATTTTTGATTGAGAATTATAATATTCCTGGTGGAATTATTCATTATGGAGACGAGCAGTTTATAACAGAGCAGGTATTAGATGTCCTCTACTCTAGAACCTCTACTTGAGGTAGTAAAAGCTAAAGCAGACAAGGCAAAATACTTCTACGTTTACTTCGACGAATGGGACGGAGAGATCCTTGAAATCAGCAGTAAACAATTAGAGAAGAAACAGCATTATCTAAAAACTAAAGATAGTATCGCAGAAAGAATGCTGATAGGAAGTGAAGATCCTAGCAAGTATACAGTTGCCGATACTCCAGATGGTCATGTGATCATCAAAAAATCAGATCATGTTGCACTCAAAAAAGCAGAGCAACAACTTAGTCTTGTTCCCACTATCAAAGGTCAAACACAACAAGACATCAATGTCATATTTTATATCAATGACTGGAAACTAGAAGTAAACATGAATCAAGATGTGGTTTATAGACTTACTGGTAGACGATACAACAAAGATCTAAAAACTAAAGTGTTTGATGAAAATTATGATAAGATTCAAATCTATCTCATAATGAAAAACAATCCAACACTGTTTATTGAATGTCTAGAAATTGATCCTATCGAACTAATGAATGATGGATATAAAATATTTGACATCAGTCATTTGCGCACTACATGTAGCGCAAGTGAAATACAAGTACTGACCAAAAGAATCTTCAAAAGTTACGGGACTAAGTACAAGAGATACTATACAGGCGCTGATTTCAATACACGAAAAGGCTTGAGAAGGTATCACGCATACATTGCTGATAAGCACAACAGAAAGTACCTTAGTACAAACGATAAAGTGGAGAAGTATACTTTTATTATCAGTGAAACAGACAGTGGTTGGAGTATACTCAGTAACTTCAATGATCCCACTGAATATAAAATTTACAGGGACTTAAAATTGTTTATTACATCAACAGACCCGAACGAACTACTACACTCTGTGATAATACCTTGGGACAAACTAGGGTGGCATCAAGAGTACAATGTTGACAAAATGCCCTACTACGCAGAAGACTGCCGCATACTAGTAGGAGACAACATCAAAAATATAACATTTGCACATGAGGAATTAGAATATGTCAAACCTGGTACCTATAACTGAATTTGATATTGTTTTTATTAGTTACGATGAACCCAATGCTGATGAAAACTATTCAGATCTATTAGATAAATGCCCTTGGGCTAAACGAAGTCACGGAGTATGGGGCAGTGATGCCGCACACAAAGCCGCGGCGGCAATGAGCGAAACTGAACGTTTCATTACAATAGATGCTGACAACATTGTCAGAGAAGACTTCTTTGATCAAGAACTTAATATGGATCGTGTACGAGGCAGTGATGTTATTAGTTGGGCAGGTAAAAACACAGTAAATGGTTTAGTGTATGGCAACGGCGGTATCAAGTGTTGGCCCGTAGATGTTGTAAACAAAATGCGTACACACGAAGCGGCACCTGCAACAGATAAAAGAGCACAAGTAGATTTTTGTTGGAATATTCATTATGTGCAAATGAACAACATCTACTGTGACGTTATGAACAACGGTAGCCCACTACAAGCATGGAGAGCAGGTTTCCGTGAAGGTGTAAAGATGGGTTTAGAAGATGGAGACATTGTAGATCCAGATAGGCTAAAACAAATACACAGAGAAAACTACAAGCGTCTTATGGTATGGATGAGTGTAGGAGAAGATGTTACCAATGGACTATGGGCAATCTATGGTGCTAGACTTGGATGTCACATGACAAACGTAACCAGAGAAAATTGGGATTGGAAAAATGTTAGAGACTTTGATTGGCTGAGTAATTATTTCAGAGAAGAACTTGCTCCTCAATTTGAAGGCGGAGATCAATTGTGTCCACGCACAGGTATGATGTGGGATAGCACAAAACTCAAAAATGAAACAGTAAGACTAGGCGATGATCTCAGAGGCAAACTTGATTTGGAGATTGCTGACATGGGAACAGAAGGATCACGCTTCTTTAAAACAGTCTACAAAAATCCTGCTAGACTAGGCGCTATGGTCCGCGAAACAGAGGTGGTGGATAGTCTTGAAGGATGATACAGTTGTACTTGTCACAGGAGGGTTTGACCCATTGCATTCTGGACATATTGAATATTTCAGAGAAGCACGTGAACTAGGTAATAAATTAGTAGTTGGTGTAAACAGTGATGAGTGGCTTGTCCGTAAAAAAGGCAAGCCTTTTATGTGTTTTGAAGAGCGTTGTGCGATTATTCGTGCATTAGAAATGGTGGATGATGTTATTGGTTTTGCTGATGAAGATGACACAGCCAATCATGCAATCTTTCAAGTGCAAAGCACACACAGTGGCAAAGTAGTATTTGCCAACGGTGGTGACAGAACACGAACAAACATACCTGAGATGAAGTTTACTAATGTAGATTTTGTTTTTGGTGTAGGAGGCGAAACTAAAAAGAACAGTAGCAGTTGGATACTAGACAATTGGCGTACACAAAAAACTGAACGTGATTGGGGATACTGGCGTGTGTTAGATGATAAAGGAACAGTCAAAGTCAAAGAACTTGTTATCAATCCTGGTTGCAGTTTGAGTAATCAAAAGCACATGTTTAGAAGTGAACATTGGTATGTGCTACGAGGCGAAGTGCAGTTAGACTTGGACCAAGCTAGGCAAATATTGACACAGCATGACAATCATGTTATAAACAAAGAAACATGGCACAAAGCCAGTAATATAGGCTCTGAGCCTGCACATGTGTTGGAAGTACAATACGGAGAACGCTGTGTAGAAGAGGATATCATACGTAAATGACCACAGAGCAGAAAAACAACTATGAGCTGGATCCAGATCCTCAAACAGCGGCGGAAATGATTGTTCCCAAGCTGGATGAAATCAGTGACAGTATGTGCATGGCTAAATGGTTGTGGACCAGCATACACCTCACAAACGGAACTACCAACAGTTGTTTTCTTCCTCCCATACACAAGATTGATCCAAGAGCAGTTACACTAAATCCAAAAGAACTGCACAATACTCCAGAGAAAAAAGAACAACGTGCTATGATGCTCAAAGGCGAAAAGCCCGACGGTTGTAGTTATTGTTGGAACATCGAAAAGATGGGCAGAGAGTTTCTCAGTGATAGACACTATCGTAGCAGTGAACCGTGGGCACAAGCAGGATGGGACGATGTATTAGCTAAAGGTGCTAACGGAGACATTGAGCCACGCTTTATGGAAATCAATTTCAATCATGCTTGTAACTTGGCATGCAGTTATTGTAGTCCTCATCTTAGCAGTGCTTGGGCTAAAGATATTGAAGAACATGGTCCGTATCCAACCACAGTACCACACAATAGTATTGATTACTTCAAACAAATAAAACAGTATCCTATTCCAAACAGAGAACACAATCCTTATGTGGAAGCATTTTGGGAATGGTGGCCCGAACTGTATCCTAAACTGCAAAACTTTAGAATGACAGGTGGCGAACCTCTCATGGACAAAAACACATTCCGTGTGTTGGACTATGTAATTGACAACGGCAGAGAAGACCTAGAGATGGCAGTAACTACCAATGCTAGTGTGCCTGACAAACTGTGGAGTAACTTTGTAGACAAGGTAAGTTTTATCAGTGAATATAAAAAGCTCAAACGTTTTAGAGTATTTGTTAGTGTAGATGGTTGGGGCAAGCAAGCAGAATACATGCGTCACGGTTTAGACTTTGATAAGATGTGGAACAATGTACACAACTATCTTACTAGAGTTGATGAAGGTCTGATTACATTTATTGTTACATTCAACATGCTGAGTTTGCCCAGCATCAAACAATTACTAGAAGGCATATTGGAACTACAGCGTGTACACAACATTACTAAAAGTCGCAGAGATGAAAACGGTAAGATTGTTGTGTACGGACACCACAAAGTATTTTTAGATACTCCTATGTTGCGTTATCCACATTGGCAAAGTCTACAACTAACACCAGAGAGCCATTGGCATTATGCAGATGAAGCATTGGAGTTTATGAAAGAAAATCAAGATCAACACAGACAAAGTCGTTGGACTGGATTCAAGCCTCACCAGATTGAAAGGTTTGATCGCAGTATTGAATTTATGAAACAAGGATTCGACGATCCTGCTCAACGTGCAGAAGCAGAAGAAAATTTTATTAGATTCTTTGGAGCACATGACCACAGAAGAAAGACAGACTTCAGTGGTACATTCCCTGAGTTTGCAGAATTATTTGCGGAGTGGAAGGAAAAACATAATGTATAAGAATATCGATTATTTTGTAGAACGTGATAATATGAAAGAAACTTACGGTTGCGATACTATGTGTACAGCCAAGTTTTTGAGTAGTACTATCTATTTACAAAGTGGACAAACACACAGTTGTTACCACCCACTTCCACACCAAGTTACACTAGAAGAAATCAAAGATAATCCTAGCGCAATTCACAACAGCCAACACAAGATCAAAAGACGTAAAGAAATGATGTTGGGCATGCGTCCGCAAGAGTGCAACTACTGCTGGCGTGTTGAAGAAATGGGTCCTGAACATCTCAGTGACAGGATTATCAAAAGTAAAAATGAACTACTGCTGAGTCCAAATGCACACGAGCATATCAAAAAGAATGGTTGGGATCACAACTATCAGCCCACATACATTGAGATTAGTTTTGGTAATGAATGTAACATGCGTTGTGCTTACTGTCACCCAAAAGCCAGCAGTGCTTGGATGAAAGAAATGAAGCGTGAAGGCGATCTAGAATTTGCAAATCACTTGCAAGTGTTGGAAGAAAAGATTTACCCAGAGGATGAAAATCCTTATGTTGATGCTTTTTGGAAATGGTGGCCTCAGTTGCGTAAACATCTCAAAGTTATTCGTGTTACTGGCGGAGAGCCTTTGCTACAACAAAATGCTTGGAAGTTTTTAGATAAACTTGACCAAACAGGTGAGTGTAAAGATATGATTGTACAAATCAACAGTAACCTAAACATCAAAACAAAACTTATCAAACGCATGTGTGATAAAGTAAACAAACTACTAGATGAAAACAAGATCAAAAAGTTTGCTATCTTCAGCAGTGTTGAAAGTTGGGGAGATCGTGCAACCTACGCACGAAACGGACTGGACTTGGATTTGTTTGAAACCAATCTCAAAACTATTATGAAAGAAATGGGACATCAACATGTAGACAAGTTTAGTGGTGTACAGATTATGAACACATTCAATATTATGTGTGTTACTAGCTATACAGATTTCTTAGAAAAGATGATGGAATGGCGTCAGAAACTGCAAAAGGGTAAAAACTATCCCAAAGTAAGTTTTGATATTCCGCATTGTACAGAGCCTAATCATTGGACATTGGTTGGTTTACCTGACAGCTATGACAACTACTTTGATTTGATATCAGAGTTTTTTGAGATTCACAAATGGAAAGCAAATTGGCAAAAGTTTCCTAAAAATCAACACGACGATCAATACTTCAACTACTTCAGTGAAGAAGAAGTACGCAGTTGGGATAGGGTAAAAAGCTATTGGCGCAGTATCATGGAGAACCGTGCTAAAGTAAATACAGACAACTATTTGGAACCCTATCAGATTGATGATGCTAGGCGCAATTGGTATTTGTTTATACGTGCAACTGACAAGAGAAGGAACACAGACTTTTTGAAAACATTTCCTGAGATGAAAGATTACTATGATCTATGTGGCACACTATTTCAAATTGAAAACATGCCCTACAATCAAAGTGTAAAAAATGAAATGATGGCACCAGGACATGTTGACTTTCATTGGGATGACGATTTTGTTTGGCAACACCCAAGACTAGCACAAAGCCTGATAAACTATAGAAAGATCAAACAGTTTCCAACTAGAATGTTCAATGATGATAATTTGATTGGATCGTTTGGAGAAGTGAATGAAGGATAAAGATTACTTACTCAATGAGAGCAAATTCTTTTGTATGGCTCCTTGGGTAACTATGCACTTTTGGCCCAGCGGACAAGCATTTCCTTGTTGTGTGGTACTGCCTGAAGGCAATAATCTAAAAAATGACTTTATGGGCAATCTAAACACCAGCAGTGTTTACGACTTGTGGAACAGTGAACCTATGAAAGAACTTAGGCGCAACATGCTGGCAGACAAACCCAGTCGTGCTTGTAGACGTTGCTATCAGCAAGAGAAAGATGCTGACATTAGAACGCTACGTGTGAGTCTAAATGAAGACTTTGGAGATATGTTTGATAGAGCACAGCAAACACAAGAAGATGGAACACATGAAGATCCACGTTTCTTTTATTGGGATGTCAGATTCAACAACTTGTGTAACCTACGCTGTCTAACTTGTGGACCACAGTTTAGCAGTCAGTGGTACAGTGATGCTAAAAAAGCATGGAACTACAATGAACCACAACTGTTAGAATTACCTAAAACATTCTGGGATGATGCACTGCCTGCCATCAAAGAAGTAAGACATGCATACTTTGCAGGTGGTGAACCACTTATCACTGACGAACACTATCGCATGTTGGACACTTGGATAGAAGCAGGCAACACTGATCTTAGCATAAGTTATACAACTAACTTTACTAAAACCAAATTGGGCAAAAGAAATATATTTGACTATTGGAACAAGTTCAAAAATGTCAAAGTAGGCGCTAGTTTAGATGACAATTGGGAGCGAGCAGAGTATTTGCGCAAAAACACAATATGGACTGACGTTGTTGCAAATCGCAAAAAAATGTTGGAAGAATCTCCTCACACTACGTTCTTTTTGAGCAGTACTATCAGCGCATACAATGTGTTGCATTGGCCCGACTTTCACAGAGAATGGATTGAAGAAGGACTGGTAAAGCCTCACAGTTTGAATCTTACTATTCTCACACACCCTGAACGCCAAAGTATTCAATTGTTACCAGACGAGTATAAAAAGCAAGTTGCTGACCGTTGGTACAAGCACATGGAGTATGTAGAAAAAGCAGTTTTACAACACAATCCAGACTGGGGAAAGTACGATACCAGCTTTATGGAAGGGATAATTAAGTTTATGTACGCCGATAGTACATTTGATACGGAGTTCAACGAATTCTTATGGAACACAAAATGGTTTGATAAGATCAGAGGCAATGATGCATACGAAGTGTATCCAGAACTTGAACAACTAAAAGCATTTGAGATACCACCTGATGACCCAAGATACAAACCAGCAAGAACGTACTGATTACTTGCTGACGCAAAGCAAGGTTTTCTGCATGGCTCCATGGATACACATGCATGTGTGGCCCAATGGTCGTGCATTTCCTTGTTGTTTGGCAGAACACATGGAAGGTGAGTATGGAAACACCAACAAGCAAACACTAAAAGAATTATGGAACAGTGACCTAGCAACTGCTCTAAGACGCAACATGCTGGCTGACAAGCCTAGTAGAGCATGTGTGCGTTGTTACGAACTTGAAAAAGACAGTGATGCGTACACACTGAGAATAAATCTCAACAACAAGTTTGGTTCAAAACATTTTGAAAAAGTTAAAAAAACACATGCAGACGGCACACATGATGATGTAAACTTTTCATACATGGACTTTAGATTCAGTAACTTGTGTAACATGAGCTGTCGCAGTTGTAGTCCTACTTTCAGCACACAATGGTATGATGACTACATAAAAGAATATGGTTATGTTGATCCCAGTGATGCTGAACAAAAATACATACAACTAAAAAACAAACCAGGTTTTATGAACGAACTATGGCCCTTGTTGGACACAGTTGAAGAAGTATATTGGGCAGGAGGTGAACCTCTTGTAACTGGTGTGCATTGGGACATTATGAATCATTGGGTTGAAACTGGTCAAAGTGAAACAATGACCATCAACTACACCACTAACTTTAGTCAACTGTATTACAAAAGACAATGTGTGCTTGACTTGTGGAAAAAGTTCAAAAGTGTAAGTGTTGCGGCAAGTTTAGATGGCGCACATGAACGTGGCGAATGGATACGCAAAGGCACAATATGGAAAGACATTGTTGCTAATAGACAACTGATGTTGGAACAAACACCACACATTCCTTTTCAAATTACACCCACAGTTAGCATGATGAATGTACATCATTTGCCAGACTTCCACAGAGAATGGGTAGAGTTAGGATTTGTAGAGCCACACAATGTAAGAATAAACAACCTATTGCATCCAAAGTATTATTGTATGCAAGTATTGCCCAGCGACTTCAAAGACGAGGTAAGCAACAAATGGTACAAACACATTGAATGGATTGTCAATCATGAACGTTATAACAGTCATGATGATTGGGCCAGCAGTGCATACGGATTGATTGATTTCTTGAACAAACAAGATCACAGCGATCAACTCAAACACACCAACAGAGAATTCAATCGTTGGGATAGAGTGCGCAATGAAAATTGGCGTGATGTACTACCAGAATTATCATTTGTAGATGAGTATCCAGATGACAACTAAAAGTTATTGTTTATATCCTTTCATGAATCTAAACAGCAACACTGAAGGCAGTGTAAAGCTGTGTTGTAGTATCAATGAAAATATTCATGCAACCACAGGTGATGGAGAACTAAACTTTGGCAAGCATGACATTGAAGAGATTTGGTACAGTGATTATATGAAAACTGTGCGCAAACAAATGTTGGCTGGCGAAAGACCAGACGCATGCAAAGTTTGTTGGCAACTGGAAGATGCAGGTATTCAAAGCAGTAGACAAAGTGCGTTTGCTGAGTTGCGTGACTTGGGTGTGCGAGCTGTAAACTATCAAACAGAAAGGCCGCCATTACCACAAAGTTTAGAACTGAGATTGGGACACTTCTGCAACTTGCGTTGCAACAGTTGTTGGAGTTTGAGCAGTGATAGAATTGCAAATGAACGTTACAAGATAATAAACAAAGACGAAAGTTTACCCAAATGGCTACGTGAAGAATGGGTAGAAGAACAACTGCTGGTTGAGCAAGCTGATTGGAACTGGTGGATGGATCCAAAGTTTGATACTACTATTAGAAAACTAGCGCCAGGTTTGAAAAGGCTTTACCTCACAGGCGGAGAGCCCACACTTATCAAACGCAATATTGAAATCATGCAAATGATACTTGACAGTGGTAACAGAGATTGCTATGTTGCTCTTACAACTAATCTCACAAACTACAATGAAATATTTTTCCAAACACTCAGTTGTTTTAGAAACGGAGAGTTTCAGATAAGCATTGATCATGTTCATGACAAAAACTATTACATACGTTTTCCAACACAGTGGCAAAAAATTGAGGAAAACATTGCAAAAATTTATCATAACTTTCCACAGCATTGGAAAATAAAACACTACACAGTTTTCCAAACCTACAACTATGATGCTATTCCTCAAGTATTGGATTGGGTGCATGTGCATAGAAAGTATTGGAGCGAGCAGGAACAGGAACGTTTGTATATATGGAGTCCTATTATGTTGGATCATCCTGATTATCTTGACGTTAGAATTATTCCACAACCTGCAAAAGATAGAGCTATCAAAGAACTAGAAGAATATAAACCACCACACGCAGTGAACAACGTTTGGTTTCAGCATGGAATTGAACAAGCACTACTAAGACTAAAAGACGACAGTATACCTATAGAAAAATCTAGATTTGATTTGAAAAGATTTAGAGAATATACAGACACATTAGATCGTAGCAGAGGCACAGTATGGTACGAAACATTTCATAATATAGGAAGAGAAGTACTGGTATGACAAATGAGAATGGTCATATAGACGAAGTCAAAGAAGAAATGACTTGGTATAATCTGCAAAACAAAAAACGCAGAGATCCTCCTCCCAGAGAAGAAGGCACTTTCTTAGAAGATCGCAGTACTGCTACACAGCGTTTGATGGAAAAGTACAGCAAAGGTCCACAAAAAGGTTTGGTGGACCTTGACATCGTTCACGAAGTAAACAGAGATACTAGATTGTGTTTGGTTATGTGTCCTGAATGGGATCCAGGCTTTCCTCACTACAGCATTGCAAAATTAGCTGGTGTCGCCAAAAGTGCTGGCTTTGCAACACGAGCATTTGACCTAAACGTAGAAGCACACAGTGATTATTATGACAATATGAACACTCCAGCTCAGTGGGACGTACACTACAATCCATGGGACGGTCCTAGAGATTGGCATTGGATTGGTGAACAGTATTGGAATGAACTGCACAACTATGTAAAGCCTGTGTTGGACAGATGTATTCAACAGATGGTAGAATTCAAACCTGATCTAATAGGATTTAGTTTGTACTACTGTAACGAAGAACCTACAGATTATATAATCAAAAAAATAAAAAAGCTACTGCCTGATGTAAAAATTATTATTGGTGGACCCAGCACACACTACAGCTATTTCAAACCCAAAGACATCTACGACTATGTGATCAACGGAGAAGGTGAACAACCGCTGTTGAATATACTGTTACAAACAGAACGCAAAAAAGAAATAGAATACACAGAACAAAGTGGTAGTACTAAAATACTAAGACAAGACGAAAATGTACGTTTCAGTCTAAACAGTTTACCATTCCCAGACTATGCAGACATGCCCATGGACAAGTATACATTTCCAAACGGAGCATTGATTGCTATCAGCAGAGGTTGTATTGCCAAGTGTACATTCTGTGAAGAAACACACTACTACAAATATAGACAGCGCACCGCAGTAAGCACACTGGACGAAGTTAGACACATGTACTATACCTATGGTACAAATGTTTTTTATTTTGTTGACAGTTTGGTAAATGGCAATCTCAACGAGCTACGTGCATTTGCTGAAGGTGTAAAAGCAGAAGGCTTGGAAATACACTGGAGCGGATACGCTAGATGTGATGGACGCATGGATTTAGAGTACATGCAATTGTTGCGTGACAGTGGTTGCGAAGCACTAAACTACGGCACAGAAAGTGGCGCACAGGAAGTGCTGGATGCAATGGACAAAAAAGTCACAGTAGAAGAAATGGAAGCAAACTTTAGAGATGGCAAAAAAGTTGGCATTGGTGCAATGACCAATTGGATTGTTGGATATCCAAATGAAACTGGACGCATGTTTGAAGACAGCCTTACATTTTTGTGGCGCAACAGAAACAACAATCTAGTAAACATTGGACAAGGCACAGGATTTAGTGTGGGTGTTGATACTATTGTAGGTCAAAACTTTGACAAGTTCAACTTGCATCAGTGGTACTACTATGATCACTGGATCACCAAAGACCATCGTGCAACCATTGTACACAAGCTGATCAAAATGAAAACGTTTAGTATTTTTACTGATTTGATGCTAGCTGAAAAACCCATTGGCAGACCTACTAGACACAATCTTGCAGAACGACACTATACTATTGAATTCACAGATCCTACAAGACAAAATGAAATTGAATATGTTGCTCGTGATACTGATTACAACTACATTCAACCGGGCATAAGTAATTTTGCAGACAGTTTAGTAAATGAGATATGGCCCTTCCTACATATTATTTGGAAATGCAGAGGAGGATACAAGCTACATCTCAAGTTCAACAAAGAGTGGGAATATGAAGAATGGGGTGCTAGAAATGCCGCACCATTGTATGCAACTTACGATTTTGAAATAGATGATGAAGGAAATTGGACAGCAGATTTTTGGTGGGACTATCAACAAGATCATGTGGACTACGAGTGGAAAGACAACCGTTGGCAAAATGATCACGGTGAATGGGAAGAAGATATTGATCCCTGTGGACCTGTTTATTGTATTATGAATTTTTATGGTGATAACAGCAATGCCGCTACTCGTGCTAGAAAACTAGCATGGAAGGGTGATGACAATAAAAAACACAAAGATCCTTGGAATGCATTTGATGCAATTGAATTCAACAAACTCAAAAAAGTTTTCAAAGAATATAGAAGCATAGACTTCAGCTTCAAGTATGATTGGCAAGGCATGGGTAAGTGGGATGAATGAACTAATTCGCATTGAACAAGACGGCGATCCCTTTGTAAACATCACATGGCAAGTCAGCAACTTGTGCAACTTTCGTTGTACCTATTGTAACGAAAGCAATTGGAAAGGCAGTAATCTCAATCTAGATGTGGAAGCAATCAAACAAGGATTGACCAAAGTTATTGATTATGAACTCAGCAGAGGATATACAAGACTCAAAGTTTTCTTCAGCGGAGGCGAGCCAGGTTATTGGAAACCACTTACTAAAATTATGGATCACATACTTGACAGTGGAATGAGCGAAGTAAAATTTGCAGTAAACACAAATCTTAGCCCCAAACTATCGTGGTGGGAAAAGAATGTACACTACTTTGATGATGTAGTAGCAAGCTATCATCCAGAGTTTGTAGACAGTGACCATTACTTGACAGTGTATAAATTCCTCAGTGACAAAGTAAACTATCTATGTGGACGCATGATGATGCACGAACCTACATGGGATCAAGTTATAGACTTTAGTCATAGAATAAAACATGAAATGAAAGATGACAACTGGCGTATAGAATATGTGCCTATTTTTGAAGAACTGTCACACACAACACGCCCTTACAATTATAAAAATCCAGAACATAAAAAGTTCCTGGAGAACACAAGTTTAGAACAAGATATAAAATTTAACGTACCAGCAAAAGCACAGGGCATGGCTAGTATAGAAGTATACGAAGATGGTACAACAACACCAATCAACTGCAATAGATTGGTAGCAGAAAACAAAAACTTTTTTAGAGGTTGGCGTTGTTTGATACCAATGGAAAGTATTTTTATCAACTGTGAAGGACACATTGACATGGGTAGCTGTGGTGTTATGCCACGTGTAGGTAACTTATACGATCCACAATTGACTTTAGACTTACCAGATAGTATAATATGTCCAAAGAGTCATTGTCATTGCGGTACCGACATTTATATTACTAAGTACAAGGATAGAAACTATGAACCATCTAATCAATTTAGCTAGTCAATATTTCACAGCATGGAATAGCAATGACGTGGAACAACTCAAGCCAATGTTATCAGAAGATGTTACATTGGTAGACTGGGATATCAATGAACAAGGGTTTGACGCAGTAGTAGCCGCCAACCAACGTATTTTTGATACAGTTCCTGGTATACGTGCAGAAATATTGAGCATGGCTGTAAATGGTGCAGATTCAACAGTTTTTGCACAATTGCGTGTACACATCAGTGACACTGAAAGCATTGACGTAGTTGACATTATTACGTGCAATAGAACACAAATTACAAGTATAAAGGCATACAAAGGATGAGCGGACCACAAGAACAAGCATTTTTAGCAGGCTTACTTCAAATGATAGAGCCAAACAACATCATTGAAGTGGGTGTTGCACACGGCACTATGAGCGGTAAACTGTGCAGAGGTATCAACAAGATTATGAATCACCCAGATACCAAAGACCGTTACGCAGGCTGTCATTACACAGGATTTGACATGTGGGCAGATCATGGATTGCTCAGAGACTTTCCTGGATTTGGCAGTCAAGAAGAAGCTGAAAAGTATGTGAGTTCTTGGATTGATTCCTATGACTTTGTAAACATCAACACACAACAGGAACAAGAAAGATTCAAAGGCGAACTGGACAGTCTTGTGCTACATCGCGGATCAATTGACTTTGCATTTATTGATGGCGATCACAGCTATCACGGTATTGCCAATGACTTTTTCAATGTATGGCCCTACATGGGAAGTAAAGGTATTGTAGCATTTCATGACACGGCAGTAATAGATGGATGCAGAGAATTTATATTGGATCTCAGACGCAACAACAATGGCAGTTATGATGTTATGGATTTTCCCTACGGCTTTCATGAAAGAATGTGCGGAGTAACATTGGTACAGCCACGCACATTTGTACACTCCGATGTAATGATTGACGAAGTGTGTGGTAGCCCAAACCCATATTATACAATTGAAAATCAAGAACGTGAATACTACGAAAACAATTTGCAACCACTCAACGAATGGTGGACACGCAATCTCAATTTAGAAACTAGACAACTTGCACCACAAAGCACACACAAACTACCACCTCCTATGCCAGCTAACAAAAGACAAAGGGGAGTAGAATGGACATAAACAGCTATTGCGTACTTCCATACAATCATCTTAGCATTGATCCTGTAGGACAGATACGCCCTTGCTGTAACTATAATTTTCATCACAAAGTTTATCCCAAAGATGACTGGCCCTTCAAAAAAATTCAAGACTGCAACGGAGTGCATGAAGTATTAGATGCACAACCACATCAAGAACTGCGCAAAGACACTGAAAAAAATCACCGTCATACTTTTTGCAATCGCTGTTGGATAGTAGAAGATGGTGGAGGATACAGTTATAGAAACAACTGGAACGAATGGTTTGATACTAAAACTCCAGAAACGTTTCAGCGTGAAATACGCATTGAATATTTAGAAATGACATTGGGCAACAAGTGTAACATTCAGTGTAGAATGTGTAACCCTTGGAGCAGTAGCATGTGGGCCAATGACATAGTCAAGTATCCTGAACTGAATACTATTTGGAACAGCAACTTAGATGGATTAGATTTTGAATGGTACAATCATCCAAACTTTGACAAAGTATTTGAAGAAATTCTTCCCACACTAAAACACTTGAACATGTTGGGTGGCGAACCTTTGTTTGTTCCCAAATACTATGACATACTACAACGTGTGATTGACAGTGGCAGAGCGCACGAAGTTAGTTTACAGTTCAATTCAAACATGCTGGCAATACAAGATAAAGTATTTGACTTGTGGAAATGTTTCAAGAGTGTGAACATCAACATGAGTTGCGATGGTGTAGAAGCAGTAAATGAATATGTACGCTGGCCCGGTAAATGGAGCAAGTGGCAACGCAACTTGGATCGTGTGATAAATTGGAGCAAAGAGATTGGCCCAGACCAATGGGTGCTACAACTACACAGTACCATGAGCAGTCTTACATGGCTTGACCTAGCAAACTTGTTTGAATATGCACAAACACTAGACATTGGTTACAAAGCACCTTTCCTTATTCAAGTGAATCAACCTGCTCACATGGACGGCATACACTTGCCTGAAGCTCTCAAACAAAAAGGCTATGAAGAAGCAAAACGTGTATTGGATCTCAGTGAAGCAAAGCCTTGGGAAAAAGCAAACCTACTAGGACTTATGGATCATGTAATGCAAACTGAAAGAGATCCACAACAATGGGACACATTTATCAGAGAAACAAATAAATTAGATCGTGTGCGCAAAAGCAGTATCTTGGATATTATTCCTGAGTACAGTGAGTATTGGCACGATGGCACATGAGAAAATACACCCAGGCACAACCAGATTTGTTTGGGAACGCTTGGCAAGCTATAGACTATTAGGCGAAGAACATTATCATCTCATTGATGACAGCCAGTATGAACAACTGTTGATATTGGACACACCTTTTCATTTGCACAGAACAGGTGACCCTACTGTACCTTTTGACCAAATAAATTACTTCAACAACATATTAGAACTACACAAGGATACTATACCAGACCTACGTGCTGGTAAATGCAAACTTATTTTTATGTTTACAGATGCTTGGAGTACAGTGAATCAATGGGAAACACACAGAGAATACAGTGGCAACATGCTAGCACTGGACTTGTACAACATACTGTACAAAGTTTGCAGTGATGCTGGCATACTGGAACACAGTTGTTTTTGCACACCCAGCAGTTTGCTAGGAGTTGAACAACACAGCAACTGGCCCATTGTATACTACAACGAACCATTCAATAGATATTTTGAATTTGAAGAAGGTGTGCGTGTACAAAATCGCAGTTTTGAAAAACATTTCTTTTGGCTCAACAGACGCACTAGACAACACAGATTGTACGCACTGCATCAAGCAAATAAATTTGACATATTCAAAGACAGCGTGTATACATTTTATGATTACGATGAAGGTAAACTAGACGAAGGTTACTATGCTCATGAGCTACAGTTTTTTATTGACAAACAAGATATCGATCTCAGTTTCTTACAGCATAGAACACCTGAAGGTATATTAGATCCTGACTATAGCACAGTGCATGATTATCAACATGTAAAAGAATTGCATGGACTAAAACATCATGCGGATCGTTGCTATGTAGAACTAGTAAGCGAATTCACTGGCAGTGACAACAAAGTATTTCTCACTGAAAAAATTGCTAGAAGTATTGTAATGGGTAAACCGTTTATTATATTTGGCGACAAAGCCATGCTCAGTGAATTGCACAGATTAGGATTTAGAACATTCAGCAAGTTCTGGGACGAAAGCTATGACTTGTTACCAACAATGAAACAGCGTATTGATGCGGCGTTGAGCGTGGCTGTAAATCTTAGAAACACAGTGGATCTCAGTCAAGGCTATTCACAAGAAATGATGCAGGTATTGGAACACAACAGACAGCATTACTACACAATTTATAAAACACAACAACTTAAGAACTTTGCGAGGGCAGTACAATGATGATGGAACCACAAGATGTGATTGAAAACGTCAATGATATGAATATATGGCACAACAAAGTATGGGTAAATCATGTAACACAAACGTATTTTGTACCCATATGGAGAAATGGCAATACAGAATTTATGTATCTAGCAGATAAATTTGGATATGTATTAGACAAACTAGAGAATCCTGAATACACTGGATATGCTTTTATTAGACATCCAATAAAACGCATTGCAGGTCAAATATGGCGAGGCATGGAAAATCAAGGATTTACACTAGAACATTGTATTGAAAATTTACAAACTGATGCTGACCCTCACTTTAGAACACAGCAAAGTTTCTTAGATGCATACGACTGTGAACATCTCATTGACTTGGATAATTTACAGCCAGTGGGAAATGTACACATTGACGCTGTGATTGAATACATGCTGGAGCAAGAACAACCTCGCAGTGCTAATAAGAACAAACAACAAATACAACAGCAACTTGTAAATTACAAAAGTGAGATAGAAACAGCGTATCATGCAGACTATGAACTGTACTATCGTGACAGAGAACCTGCACATGTAGGCGTGATTGGCAATGGTAAGATAGGCAGTGTGTTGATTGAAGTACTCAACAGTGCAGGCATAACCACCAGTGTGTATGACATAAAAGGTCCTACTGATACAGTTGAACGTGTACTCAGCAGTAGATTGTTGTGGATATGTGTGGACACTCCAACTGACAGTTGGGGAGACACAGCAGATGACCAAGCAACAAATTTTGATTACACTAGACTGCAAGCGGCACTGGATCAATTTGCATGCGTGGGTAAACCAACAATTGTAGGTTGTACAGTAGCACCAGGCACAACTAGATCACTCAGCGAAACAACAGATAATCATCTTATATACATGCCTTTTCTAATCAGTCAAGGAGATGTAAGCAGAGGATTGACACATCCTGATTGTTGGTTTGTAGGCGGACCTTATCACAACACAGTAGAACATGTAATCAAAGAAATCAGTGAAAGCGACATACATTGGGGAAGTTTTGAGGAAGCTGAATTAGCCAAAGCCATGTACAATGCTTGGATTATTCAAAAAATAAACTTTGCAAACTGGGCAGGTGACCTGGGCTATGAACTTGATGCTGATGCACACAAAGTCATGCACTGGCTCACAAAGTGCGATCAATTGATTACTGGTCCTGCATACATGACTCCAGGTTGGGGTGATGGCGGTCCGTGCCATCCTAGAGATAATCTAATGATGAGTTGGCTAAACACAAAGTTGGGCATAGACTATGACCCTGCATGGAACAATCACACAGTGAGAATCATGCAAGCAGAACACATGGCGCAACGTGCGATAAGTACTGAGCTACCAGTAATAATATTGGGCAAGAGTTACAAGCGTGGCATTGATGATACCACTGGTAGTTACAGCGTGTTAGTAGCAAATATTATACGTGACATGGGTGGTGAAGTTTATTTTGAAGATCACACACAACCCGGAGACTATTGTTACATACTTGCACACAACGAATGGTATGGTCATACACCCAGTGAGAAAAGTGAGATAATAAACGTATGGTAATTAATGAAGCAACTGAATGTAGAGTTTGCAAAGGTAAAGTAACCTGCGTAGCAAACTTTGGTAGCATACACATCAATGACTTTCCAAAAAAACCCAACAGTAGCAAAGGTGAAGCTCCAATGGTATTGGATCGTTGCGAAAAGTGTGGACTTGTGCAGATGCGACACACAGTTGATCCAAAAATACTGTACGGTGATCACTACTGGTATGAAAGCGCACTGAATCCAAAACTAAAACAAAACTTGTTGGACATTGCAGGCTATGCCAATGAACGCACTGAGCCAGGCGATTGTGTATTGGACATTGGTGCAAATGATGGCACACTGTTGAGTGGTGTTGAAAGCGACAGAGTTCGCATAGGTTGTGAACCTGCAAGTAACCTGTGGAGCAAATTGTGTGAACATGCTGATGTAGTGTTGCCCACAATGTGGGATAGTTCAAAGCTACATCACAAGTGTAAAGTTGTCACAGCAATTGGAATGTTTTACGACATGGATGATCCCAACGACTTTATCAAAGGTGTTAGTGATGTTCTTGCTGATGATGGTGTGTTTATTGCACAGTTGATGACACTGAAACCCATGTTAGAACAAAATGATTTGGGTAATATCTGTCACGAACATTTGGAATACTACAGCTATGACAGTCTTGTAAAATTATATGAACAAAATGGATTGCAAATTTTTGATATAAGAAAAAACGATATACAAGGCGGCAGTTATCAAATATGGGCCAGCCCCTATCACAGTGGCAGTATTCCACACATGGAAATGTTAGATGATCAAATTGAAGATTTTGTAAAGCGTGTAGAACAAAATGGATTGTTGCTGAGAACTGTACTCAAAGATGCTCGCAATCAAGGTTACAAATGTTATGTGTATGGTGCTAGCACCAAAGGCAACACCATGTTGCAGATATGGAAATTGGGTGATTATTTTGACGGAGCGGCAGAAATACATCCAGATAAAATTGGTAGATACACTGTGGGCACAGACATTCCCATACTAGCAGAAGATGAAGTATTGGAAAAAGCAGATGTATTGTTTGTTCCAAACTTTGGATTTAGAGATTTATTCATAAAAAAATTAGATAAATGGTTAGAAGCAGGAGGTAGATTGATTTTTGCAATGCCAGAAGTAGAGGTAGTGACACATGAAAACTCTTGTACTAGCGACTCCTAGAAGTGGCAGTAATGCTTTTGTACAACATGTAACACCGGACAACGGATTGTGTTTGTATGAATATTTTAGTATTGAAGACATGTGGGTACCTAGACTGGACAGCAACGAAGAGTTGGACATGGCGACAATAGCACAACACACTTATCCAAACTTTCCTGACCTTACTCCTGAATTTTTTGATACACTGCACTTACCAGATCACAGTCACTATCTACGTGTTGATGATCAAGGTCTTAGATACGAAACCAAAGAGAAACCCACATGGGAACAAGTAGAATATGAACATGCTAGACGCTTGCACATATTAGAAAACATGGACAACTGGACACTAAAGGTCATGGACATACATCATGTCAAGCCTTGGATACTGGAACAACTCAAACAACTGGCTGACAAAACCTATGTGTTGTTGAGAAGAAATAGACAACAACAAATACTCAGCATGGTGGCGGCAGGAGTAAGTGGACAGTATCATAATGTTTCTGAACAGGAAATAACACTTGACAACCAAGACATTGACAAGTATACCAAAAGGTTTGAGGATCACTACGCATGGGTATTGGGAAATCTTGACAAAACATGTGAAATAGTGTATTATGAAGATATAATCTTTGACCAACAACAGCTCTGGAAAAAGAATCGTGTAAAGAAAACGTATGATCGAGAACATGTATTCAACCGAATGTTGGAACACATTGGCCCTGGCATTGTAGTACACAGTCAACCAAGAAGCGGTAGCACTGCTTATTGTGATTTGTTGCTAAAACAAAATCGTGTAACTTGTGACATGGGACAGTTGTTGGAAAAAATGTACGAGCAAGGTGCTGATGAATATGACAGTTATGAGTTTTTAGCAGACGGAGGATATCGTGTACACAAAGTAAGCGAGCGTCCTGATTATGCACTGCAACGCAAACAAGCATATGATCATATCACCAGTAACTTAGGTAAAGTAAGTTATGCTATAAAAAACTTTGTGGATCAAGATCAAACAGAAGATCCTGACTTTGTGAGTAGTTTGAGTTTTATGGAACAGCATGTGTTGACCAGAGATCCATTGGAGCAAATGCTGAGTTTGCAACTGGCACAGCGCACCAACAGTTGGGCAACAACCAGAGGCAGACAGGCATATAAAAAACTTGCTGAGGGATTTGAAGTTGACTTTGCACTACAACAAAACCAACAGTATCTAACGGACAGTTGTAGAGCGCAACGTGAATTACGTGAACTGGCTCAACGCAATGATTGGCAACTGGTCAAGTATGAAGAACTAGATTTCAGTGTGGTGCTTTATGACAAGCAATGGACCAGAGATGAAAAATTAGCATTTTGTAAAAACTTGCAAATTGCAGAGGAAATAATTGATGAATATTCGTGAACAATTTGAAAAAGAAATATTATCCAGAGACTGGAGTGAATGTTATGCAGTACACGACACAGGATATTTCAAAGACGTAACAACCAGCATGAACTACTGGCAAACACACATGCATGCATTTGAAACAGCAGGCATCAGTGAACGCAGTTTTGACAGTGATTGGTTGGACATTGGCACATGGTTTGGAGTTATGCCTTGGGCCATGAGGCAGTTGGGCTTTCTAAACATCGACACCACAGACTGTCTTGTGCATAGAATGGCATTCGACGAACAGTTTCAAAAGCTGTGGCCTCTCATGGGCGTGGATCCTCAAGAGCTACACATTGAACCAAACAAACAATTTTTATTGGATAAAAAATACGATATTATTACTGTGATGAAAAGCAATGTATTTTGGAAAACAGAAGACGTAATTGCATATGATGGAAGCAGTGTGCGTAGAGCATGGCAAAACGAGGGAGCAGATGGCAAGTTCCACACTTACTTTACAGTGTACAATCAACAGGAATGGGACTTCTTCATCAACCTATTGCGCATACACTTGAATCCAGGCGGAGTTGCTATTGTAAATCCTGAGCCTTGGGTGTACGATAGTTTTGAAAACCTACACACAACAAGAGATTATTTGCAACAATATCAACAACACGAAGCGCCAGGAGAGCTTAGTAACTATTTGGTGATCACACGATGAAATATTATTATGCTGGCAACAGAGGACTTGTAGGACGCAACTATGCACAACTGGTACCAGGTGCAGGTGGCAACACAGAAACAGTTGACTACACAAGTTATCGTCAAACCATACAACACATTATGGTAGCAGGTGCTACACATGTTGTTGTAAATGCCGCCACAGTTGGTGGCTTGTTGGAAGACTTGGATCGCAGTTTTGAATTGATGTTGCGCAATCTAAAAATACAAAACAATTTATTTGAAGCCTGTGCAGAATTAGAAATAGACAGAGTACTACTGCAAGGAAGCACATGCAGTTATCCACAGTACGGTCTACAACCTTTTGATGAAGAACAGCTCATGGAAGGCAAACCCTATGACGGATACCTGACTACTGCACTGCCAAAACTTGTGGGCATGTATCAGTGCAGAGCCAGCAACAACAAGCGTGGCACCAATTGGCGCACAGCTATATGCACAAACATGTTTGGTCCTGGTGATAGAACAGGAGAACATGCACATGTAATTGGCGCACTCATGCAAAAGTTTGTAACAGCCGTGCGAGAGCAACACACTGAAGTAGAAATATGGGGCAGTGGAGAACAAAGTAGAGATATATTGTACATCAAAGATGCAGTACGTGCCATGGACATGATACTGCACAACGACAAGTACGACACTGTGAATGTTGCCAGCGGTGTAGAATATACAATAAAACAAATTGCCAGCTGTATAGCTGAAATCAGTGGCTTTACAGGAAGACTTTGGTACAACACTGACAGACCAGAAGGCATAGGCAAACGTGCAATAAGCAACAAGCGACTGATTGAATTGGGGTGGGAACATCAATATTGTATCAGAGAAGCACTAACAGAAACATACGAGTGGTATTATGCTAACACCTAACAGTCATATGAATCCAGTATACAGCGTTGAAGAACGTGACAGCGTCAAAGAATATATTGACAGCGGTGGTTGGATCATGGAACACACCAAGACCAGAGAAATGGAGCAAATGATTTGCGACTACACTGGAGCAAAACATGCACACATGGTGCCTAGTGCTACAATGGGTTTGCTACTAGCCAGTATGTTGGCTGATATAAAAAAGGACGAACGTTTCAATTGTCCTGCATACACACAAGCCGC
>Ga0160423_10000910_pt1 | contig 24632 bp, 27 predicted proteins | sample CRUFie14St8metaG_FD_108191 | JGI IMG/M metagenome (GOLD analysis project Ga0160423, IMG submission 108191) | Marine microbial communities from the Costa Rica Dome - CRUD Field 142mm St8 metaG | ecosystem: Environmental > Aquatic > Marine > Oceanic > Photic zone | place: Costa Rica: the Eastern...
CGCTGATTTTGATTCATAAAAGGTTTACCCTTTTTTTTAGTCAGCCATTCATCATTATTGAGAAGAAGGATCACTTTATTAGCTATTTTTTTGGCATCTTGAAACATTCGGAGGTGTCCAACATGAACAGGATCAAAACCACCGCTTACTAATGCAAAATCATATTTTTTTTCCATTTTTTATCCATAATCGCAATATGTTATTAAATTTTAATTAAAAACTCTAACTAATATTGACATATTTGTGTTATCAATCTAGCTTCTCGACACAAATTGGAAAAATGCTATGAAAGTTAGAAATTCTTTAAAATCCCTCAAAGGTAGGCACAGAGATAATCGTGTAGCCAAAAGAAAAGGGCGTATGTACATCATCAATAAAACAAATCCTCGTTTTAAGGCAAGGCAAGGTTAAGTATTACTTTATACTAGTAACTCTTATTAAATTAGTTGTCCCTTCAACTTTCAAAGGTAGACCCGCGGTAATTACCACTTTATCACCTATATCTGCTAGCCCACTCTTTTTTACCGTAGTCTTTGTGGATTCAATCATTTTTTCTAGATTTTTTTCATCTTTTTGAAGAAAACATAGAACACCCCATGCCAAGGATAGTTTTCTTGCTGTTTCAATAATTGGAGTAATTGTTAGAATAGTTTGAGAGGGCCTTACTCTTGATACCTTTATTCCTGTGGATCCTGACTCTGTGTAGCAAACAATAATAGGCGAGGATAGATCATCTGCAAGGGATTTTGCTGCTGTAGCAATAGCATCAGGAGTAGTATTTGGTGTCTGTTCAATTTGATTTGCTAAAATTTTATTATAATTTTTTTCATTTTCAGTACTGTATGCTATTTTGTGCATCATTTTAACAGTTTCGACTGGATAACTACCTGAGGCAGACTCTGCTGATAACATGATGGCATCAGTACCCTCAAAAACAGCATTAGCAACGTCAGACACTTCTGCTCTGGTTGGCGTAAGTGATGAGGTCATTGACTCTAGCATTTGTGTTGAAACCACTACAGGCTTTCCATTTACTCTGGATGTTCTAATAATTTTCTTTTGCCAACCAGGAACAGTTTCAATAGGAAGTTCAACACCTAGATCACCCCTTGCAATCATAATACCATCTGCAATTTGACATATTTCATTTATATATTTTAAAGCTGATGGCTTTTCAATTTTAGCCATAACTGAAATTTTATTATCACATAGCTTCTTAAGCTCTTTAATATCCAAGGGTTTTTGAACAAAGGATAGAGCAATCCAATCAACATTTAGATTTGAAGCTATTTTTACAAATTTTTTATCTGATGATGATAAGGCTGAAGTTTTTACTTCCGATTGGGGTAAGTTAATTCCTTTATTTGACTTAAGGATACCTCCCTGAAGAACTTTAGTTCTAATAGCATTTTTTGTAATACTTGTAATCTTGAGATGAATATTACCATCATCAATAAGAATTAAATGCCCTTTTTTAACTGAATTAAATATCTTTTTATTCGATAAATAAACTCTTTTATTATTTCCTGTTTCCTTAATGTTATCTAAAACAAAAATATCACCTTTTTTTAGAATATTCTGATTATTTGAGACATTACCTATTCTTATTTTTGGACCTTGTAGATCAACCAGTATACCAATCGGTTTTTTAATAATTATTTCTGCTCTTCTGATCTTAAAAATGTATTCCTCTAGATCTTTTTCATTTAAATGCGAACAGTTTAGCCGGAATGCATTTGCTCCAGCTTTTGAAAGTTCAATTATTTTTTTAATTGTATTGGAGGACGGACCTAATGTTGCAAGAATTTTTGTTTTTCTCTCTATAAATTCTTTATTATTCATGATTATCTTGTAACAGATTCATTCTAATTTTGTTAAAATCTTTTGATAAATATTTAAAAGTTATAAAATGATAAATGTTTTAAATGAAAATAAAGACAGTGATTTTTTAATCATTTGCGATCATGCATCAAATAAAATTCCAACAAAATTTAAAGAACTAGGACTAAGTAAAGAGATACTGGATAGTCATATTGCTTTCGATATCGGAGCAAAGGAGGTAGCTGTATATTTATCTAATATTTTAGAATGTCCATTAGTAATGACTGATTTCTCAAGGTTATTAATTGATCCAAACAGAGGAATTGATGACCCAACATTGATAATGAGAATTTCTGATAATAAAATTGTTAAAGGAAATAGAAATATTTATAATTTCAAAAAAAGCAAAGAAAAGGATGAGCGAGTAAAAAAATATTATGATATTTACCACAATAAAATTTCAGAATTTATTAATTTAAGAGAAAAAGATAAAAAATATCCTTCAATCATTTCTATTCATAGTTTTACACCTGTCTGGAGAAATAAAAAAAGAGATATAGATATTGGTATATTATGGGACAATGATTATCGTCTTCCAGAAATATTTTTTAATTATTTGAGAGAAGATCATAAAAATTTAGTTATCGGAGATAATCAACCATATTCTGGAAGATTGAAAAATGATACATTATATAAACATGCAACAATCAATGGTCTTTCAAATATTTTAATAGAAATTAGACAAGATTTAATTACAGAAAAAAAAGGCCAGAAATATTTTGCTAATTTGGTTTCAAAACCTTTATTATTAAATAAAGATAATCCTATTTTATTTAAAAAATCTTTTTATCAATCATTAGCTAAATAAATTATTGGAGGTTAACTTGAAGTTAGAAAAAAAAATTGAAATTGAAGCCGCTGCTTTTAGAAAACTTATTAATCATTTTCAAGATAGGACTGATGTTCAAAATATTGATATTATGAATCTAGCTGGCTTTTGCAGGAATTGTTTGTCCAGATGGTATCAGGAGTCTTCTATTGAATTGGGTGAAGATATTTCAAAAGATGAGGCAAGGGAATTAATATACGGAATGCCTCACAAAGAGTGGAAAGAAAAATACCAAAAATAGAGAAATTAATTTTAACCAATTTATAATAAATAAAAAAAGACTAGAAAACTTTATTTTTTTAACGTAACTAATATTACTCGTTTTTATAAAAGATAAGATAATGAAAATATATATTGTTAAAGAAACTACTATTGATGAAAAGCGTGTTTCGCTAGTACCCGATGTAGCTAAGAAATTTATCAAAGATGGTTTTGATGTTTTTTTAGAAAAAGATGCTGGGTATATGAGTAAATTTACTGATGAAGATTATTCATCTTTAGGTGTTAATATTGATAATAATCATGAAAATATTTCTGATGCAGATATAATTTTTTGTGTAAGAATGCCTGACGATAGTCTAATTAATAAGATTAAATCAGGGGCATGCCTAATTGGACTTTTAAATCCATATGATAATGAGGAAAAATTAGAACTTTTATCAAAAAAAGGTATAAACGCTTTTTCAATGGAATTAATTCCTAGATCACCAAGGGCACAGTCTATGGATGTATTGTCCTCACAATCTAATTTAGCTGGATACAAGGCTGTAATAAATAGTGCCTCTCTCTATAATAAAGCAATGCCAATGATGATGACAGCAGCTGGCACAATTGCCCCAGCTAAAATCTTTATTATGGGAGTTGGTGTTGCTGGTTTACAAGCTATAGCAACTGCAAAAAGGCTTGGTGCAGTAGTTTCGGCTACAGATGTCAGAAGGGCGGCTGGTGAACAATGCGAAAGTTTGGGTGCATCTTTTATAATGGTAGATGAAGAAGAGGATTCAGAAGACTCTGGTGGATATGCAAAAGAAATGTCAAAGGATTATCAAGAGAGACAAAATAAGTTAATTTCTGAGCACATAAAGTCTCAGGATATAGTTATTTGTTCTGCCCTAATACCAGGAAAAACTGCACCAATCTTACTTACTGAAGAAATGGTAAGGTCAATGAAATCAGGTTCTGTAATAGTAGATATGGCAATTGAGAGGGGAGGTAATTGCGCTCTTACTAAACCAAATGAAAATGCAGAAATTGAAGGTGTAACAATTATTGGTGATATGAATATGATAGGTGGTTTAGCACCTGATGCATCTAATTTGTATTCTCGAAACCTTCACTCATTTTTATCTCTATTTATCGATCTAAGTAGTGACCAATTGTTAAATTGGGAAGATGAAATTGTTGAGGCAGTAAATATTGTTAAAGATAGTAAAATATCTGAAAGTTTTGTTAAATAAGTTTTATAGGTAAAAATTATGGATATTAGTCCTTTAGTCTATTATGGAAGTATTTTTGTTTTAGCCATTTTCGTTGGTTATTATGTTGTTTGGTCAGTAACACCTGCTCTTCATACACCATTAATGTCAGTAACCAATGCAATATCTGCTGTTATTATTGTTGGTGCTATTATTGCTATGGGTACGGAGAGCTCTGGTACAGCTGGAACAATATCAAAAGTTGTTTCCTTTTTTGCTTTAATATTTGCTTCGATTAATATCTTTGGTGGATTTCTTGTTACTCAAAGAATGCTAGAAATGTATAAGAAAAAGGTGAAGAAAGATGTTTAGTGATTTTATGTCAGTAGATTTAACGGCATCTTTGTATCTTTTATCTGGAGTATTTTTTATACTTGCTATTAGAGGCCTATCCTCACCAGAAACTGCTAGAATTGGAAATTATCTCGGTATGTCAGGTATGCTTATAGCGTTTACTGTAACAATACTTAATCTTGAGGATAATTCCCTTTCAAATTTAATTTTAATAGTAGCTGGAATTTCTATTGGTGGGTTAATAGGAACGTTCTTATCAAAAAAAGTTGCAATGACAGATATGCCTCAAATGGTGGCAGCTCTCAACTCTATGGGAGGTATGTCAGCTGTTTTAGTTGCATGGGCAGCTTTTTTATCTCCTGCTGCTTTTGGATTAGAAATCAATGGATATATTGCAACAGCTAGTATGGTAGAGATGTTGTTAGGAATTTTTGTTGGGGCAATAACATTTTCAGGTTCAGTGATAGCTTTTCTCAAGTTACAAGGTCTAATGAAGAGTTCTCCTGTTATTCTTCCATTAAGACATGTAATATCTATCGGTATTTTCTCAATTATCTTAGTTTGCTCATATTTAATTTTAATAGGATCTCAATATGATCAGGTACTATTTTTAGTTATCAGTATTTTATCTCTAGCTTTAGGGCTTCTTTTAATAATACCAATTGGCGGAGCAGATATGCCTGTTGTTATTGCAGTTCTGAATTCTTACTCAGGTTTTGCAGCAGCAATTATCGGTTTTACTCTAAATAATTTAGCTCTTGTTATAACAGGGGCATTGGTCGGTTCTTCAGGAGCTATCCTTTCATATATCATGTGCGTAGCGATGAATAGATCATTCTTTTCAGTTATTATGGGGGGATTTGGCGATGAAGGAGCAGGGGGCGAGCAGGTTAGAGAAACAAGGCCTGTTAAGATAGGTTCTGCTGATGATGCCGCTTTTATACTAAAGAATGCAAGTTCAGTTATAATAGTCCCGGGGTATGGTATGGCTGTTGCTAGAGCGCAAAACTCTCTAAAAGAAATGGTAGATAAATTAAAAGAAATGGGAATTAAAGTTACCTATGCAATTCATCCTGTGGCAGGAAGAATGCCTGGTCACATGAATGTTTTATTGGCTGAAGCTGATGTACCCTATGATGATATATATGAATTAACTGAAATTAATTCAGACTTTGCACAAGCAGATGTTGCTTTTGTAATTGGGGCTAATGATGTTACTAACCCAGCGGCTAAATCAGATCCTAATAGTCCTATTTTCGGTATGCCTATCCTGGAGGTAGAAAATGCTAAAACAGTTCTTTTTGTTAAAAGAAGTTTAGGAATAGGTTATGCAGGTATTGATAATGATTTATTTTATCAAGAAAATACTATGATGCTTCTTGATGATGCAAAAAAGATGTCCGAGGATATTTCTGCAAGTATTTAAATTTTGATTACTATTTAGTATGATTTTCTTTCGTCAGAGCTTTTCTTCATAGGAATTAGACCTTCACGCATTGCTCTTTTTCTTGCAAGTTTTCTTGCTCTTCTAATAGATTCTGAGTGCTCTCTGGCTTTCTTTTCAGATGGTTTTTCATAACAGTTTCTGAGCTTTACTTCTCTGAAAACACCTTCTCTTTGCATTTTCTTTTTTAAAACTCTTAACGCTTGTTCTACGTTATTATCTCTAACTGAAACTTCCATTTAAATCCTATGTTTTTATTTAATGAGTTTGATTACCAAAGGTGGGTAATAATGTCTAGTAAACAAATAATATAAATTTCTAAAAAACTAAAAAATTTTTCCTTTATCAAACAATTCAGTTACATGCCCCATTTTTCTGCCTTTTTTTGCCTCTTTTTTGTTGTAGAGATGAATTTTTAATTCATCTGTATTATTTTTACCACACCAATCATTAATTTCCTCGCCTATAATATTAATCATATGTGCGCTATTATTTAACAAAGGTTGTTTAATTTCTCTTCCTGATACACAAAGCATGTGCTGTTTAAATTGGCTTACGCTACAAGCATCAATAGTCCAATGACCAGAATTATGAACTCTTGGAGCAATTTCGTTGACTAAAATTTGATCTTTTGTAATAAAAAATTCAACCGCAAGAACGCCTATATGATTAAGTTCAGTGACAATTTTTTCTGAATAATCTACAAGTTGGTTAATTTGATTTTTTGATAGGTTTGTTGGACTGAAAGTATGTTTTAAAATATGATTTTCATGAACATTTTTTCCTATAGGAAAAATAGCTGTATTGTTATTTATATCTCTTCCGATAATAACAGATACTTCCAATTCAAAAGGTATTCTTTTTTCAATAATCGATTTACTTACAAGTCTGTTAAAAACTTTATTTGGATCATCAGATTGTCTAAGATTAAATTGACCCTTGCCGTCATAACCAAGAGTTCTTGTTTTTACAATACTGTTAATAAACTCATTTTGAGCAGAAATAATATCATCTATATTTTTTAGATCTTTATATGGAGCAATTGGAATATTAAGTTTATCTAGAAATCTTTTTTCAGTTAATCTATCCTGAGTTAGTAATAGACTTTGTTTTCCTGGTCTTATCTTATTTTGATCTTTTATGAAATCTATAGTTTTAATTGGTATATTTTCAAATTCGTAAGTTATAAAATCAACGCTATTAGAAAATCTAATTATTTTCTCTTCATCAGAGTATTCTCCTATACTAAAATATGTTGACCTTCCTCTAGATGGACAATCATCATCTGGACAAAAAATATGAGTTTCAATATCTATTTCTTTTGCTGCATCACACAACATCATCCCTAGTTGACCACCACCTAATATTCCAATTATTGGTTTAGTCATCAATAGGACTTATAGCTACTGATTTTGTTTGTTTTAATCGCCATTTTTCAAGGTTTTTAGAAATTTTTATATTTTGAATTGAAAGTATTGATGCAGCTAACAAGGCTGCATTTTTTGCTCCAGCTGAACCAATAGCCAATGTTCCAACTGGAATACCTGCTGGCATTTGTAGAATTGATAGTAAACTATCTATGCCTTTTAAAGATTTACTCTCAATGGGAACTCCTAAAACAGGGAGTGTTGTTAATGAGGCGATCATTCCTGGTAGATGTGCTGCACCACCTGCCCCTGCTATTATTACACTAATACCTCTTGATTTAGCTCTTTTTGCATAATTAAAAAGTCTATTTGGGGTTCGATGTGCCGAAACTATTTTAGTTTCGTATGATATTTTAAGATCATCCAAAATAATACATGTTTCTTGCATGGTGGTCCAATCTGATTTACTTCCCATTATCACGGAAACTAAATTTATTTCATCAGATTTTTTATTCACATTAATTCTCTAAACTAATCTTCTTTTTTTAACTCGTTAAGCTTCGCAAATACACTGTCTGAAGTGTACTCTTTTTCATCTTGATCTTTTTTCTCATCAGGTAATGTATTTTCCTCAAAGTTTTCCTCGGAAGTAATTTCAGCATCGTTAGTTGATGCTTCAATCTTTTCTTCAATATTAATTTCTTGTATTTGTTCATTAGTTGTATTTTCAGGAGCAGTAATTCCTTCACTTTCATATTTTTTTGCCTCTTCTGCTTTTCTTTTTTCAATTCTTTTAAAGGCTTTTTGAACAGCTTTATCAAGATCAACTTGAGTACATAATCCAACCGATACAGGGTCAACAGGAGAAAGATTAGCGGAGTTCCAGTGAGTTCTATCTCTTATTGATTGTATTGTTGATTTTGTTGTTCCAACAAGTTTTCCAATTTGTGAATCCAAAAGCTCAGGATGATTTCTCACTAACCAAAAAATAGAATCTGGCCTGTCCTGTCTTTTAGATAGAGGTGTGTATTTTTTTCCAACCCTTCTAGCAACTTCTGGAAGATCATCTCTTTTTTGAATAGCTTTTAATCTTGCGTTTTTATCTTTTTGACAATCTTCAATTTCTAATCTTGTAAGTTGACCTGCGGCAATTGGATCAGCGCCTCTAATACCATGATCCACATCGCCGTCGGCAATTCCTTTGACTTCAAGGATATGTAAACTGCAGAAATCGGCAATCTGTTCAAAAGTTAATGCTGTATTATCTATTAACCAGACAGCTGTTGCTTTTGGCATTAATGGTTGATTCATATTTTTCTCCAAAGATAAAAATAATTATAAATTACTATCGGCAATCTATATAAGATAAAATGTAATTTGTAAAAATTTCTGTATAAAAATCTATAAAAATATAATCTTAGATTATATTATTAATAATATTGTTTAAACAATAAGAATAATCAATGGATTAATTAATGGAAGATGAAGTTATAAAAAAACAGTCAATTATTAGTGACTTGAAAAACCAAGATCTTAATAAGCTGAGTATCAACGAGCTTCAAGAAAGGATTTTATCCCTTAAAGAGGAGATAGATAGAGCTGAAGAAAAAATAGAAATTAAAAAATTATCAAAAAGTAATGCTGAAAGTATTTTTAAAAAATAAATTAATAAAGCGTTAAGGATTGTTATTCAGATTCAGTTTTTTCTGAAGCTGTTTTATCAGAGGAGTTCTCTATGGAATTGTCTTTTTTTTCAGAACCACCAAGAAAACCCTCAAATTTTTTATTAAACTTACCAACTCTTCCGTCGCGATCTAGAATTTTTTGGCCCCCACCAGTCCAAGCAGGGTGTGTTGTTGGATCAATATCCAAAACTAAAGTACCATTAGCCTCACCCCAAGTTGAGCGTGTTTGAAAGCTTGAGCCATCAGTCATTTTAACCGTTATCATATGATAATCAGGATGTGTGTCTTTTTTCATAAAATTACCTATTTTTTGAACGTTTTACATTGCATTTGTTGGTCATGCAAGTATTAAAAGCCTAATTTTTCACTTAAGGCTAGAATGATATCATCATTACCAGATATTATATTTCCATTCCAAAGATCCTGATCGCTTCCATCAATTCCTTTAGCGAAACCTCCTGCCTCACGCACTAATAGAATTCCTGCCGCTATATCCCATACAGAAAGACCTCTTTCCCAAAAAATATCATATCTACCAGCGGCAATCCATGCGAGATCGAGAGCTGCTGAGCCTGACCTTCTTATTCCTGCAACTTCTGGAATAATTTTATCCATTTCTTTTATAAATAATTCTTTATTCCCTCTACCTAAATGAGGAATTCCAGTTATTAAAATTGAATCGGATAATTTTTTTCTGGTTGCTACTCTTATTCTTTTATCATTTAAAAAAGATCCTTTACCCCTCTCAGCGGTAAACATTTCGTCTGTAATAGGAGAATAAATTATTGCTGCCTCTAATCTATTATCAATTTCAGCTGCAATTGAAATAGCAAAGTTAGGATTTCCATGCATAAAATTTGTTGTACCATCAATTGGATCAATTATGAATCTTGCTTTTGTATTTTGATTTTCTATTGGCTTTGACTCTTCCATTATGAAGGACCAATTTGGTTTTGCGTATGATAATTCTTCATAAATTATTTTTTGAGTTCTTAAATCTGAAGCCGTAACAAAATTTGCTGGCCCTTTAGTTTTAACCTGAAGATTTTCAAGTTCATTAAAATCTCTTCTTAAACCCCTTGAGGCTTTTTTTGCGGCCTTTTGCATTATATTTAAAAGTGGTGAGTCCATTAATCAACACGTTTAACATATGATAAGTCTTCTGAGTTAATAATAATCTTTTCATCGATTTGAACGAACGGCGGTACCATTACGCGCAATCCATTTTCTAAAATTGCTGGTTTATAAGATGCAGCAGCAGTTTGTCCTTTAACTGTTGGTTCAGTCTCTTTAACAACTAGAGTTATGTGATCAGGTAAGGCAATGTTTATCGGTGTTCCCTCATGACTTTCAATTTCAACATCCATTCCATCCTGAAGTAGCGCAATCTTTTCACCTATAAAATCCAGAGATATTTCAATTTGCTCATAGGTTTCTTTATCCATAAAGGAGGCAATGTTTCCTTCAGTAAACAAATATTGATAAGTTTTATTATCAAGTCTTAATCTTTCAACTGTTTCAGAAGCCCTAAATCTCTCATTAAGTTTGGTACCATCAGGTATTTTTTTTAATTCTACCTGAGCAAATGCTCCACCTTTTCCAGGTTTTACATGCGAAGTTTTAACGGCAACCCAAATTGCATCATTATGTTGAATTATATTCCCCGGTTTAATTTCATTACCATTAATCTTCATAATTAATCCTTAGTTTTAATTTTCCTGTTCTTTAGACCACATACCTTTTGTTGCAAGGGAATTCATCTTTGCTCTATGAGCAAAGGCTTTTGAACATGCCTCTTCATTTTCATAACTACCTTGCCAAGCCTTTAGTGCTGAAGCTTGAAGAGCTCTACCGTAAGAAAAACTTAGATTCCAGGGTGTTCCTTCAATTTTATTAATCTCATTAAGATTTTCTGTTGCTTCAATTTCAGATTGGCCACCAGATAGAAAAACTATTCCTGGAACTTCTGATGGAACAGTCTCTTTAAAACAGTTAATTGTCATTTTTGCAATTTCTTCTGCTGAAGATTTCTTTGAGCATTCTTTACCATCTATAACCATATTAGGTTTTAAGCATATTCCTTTTAAATCAACTTTATGCTCAGTTAATTCTTCAAAAACTTTTGTTAAAGTATCTTTTGTTACTTCGTAGCATCTTTCGATTGTATGGGTACCATCCATCAATACCTCTGGTTCAACGATTGGTACGATACTCGCTTCCTGGCACAGTGCTGAATATCTTGCAAGAGCGTGAGAGTTTGCATTAATACAAAGAGTAGAGGGAATTTTATCTGAAATAGCAATTACAGCTCTCCATTTTGCAAATTTAGCACCTAACTTAGAATACTCTTCCAATCTCTCTCTTAAACCATCTAAACCTTCGGTAACTGTCTCGCCAGACATTAATGCTAATTCTTTAGCACCCATATCAACTTTAATACCTGGAAGAGACCCTGCATCATTTATGATATCAACTAACTTTTTACCATCTTTATTTGATTGTCTGAGTGTTTCATCAAAAAGGATTACTCCTGAAATATAATTTTGCATAGCTTCTTGAGTTTCAAATAAAATTCGCCTGTAGTTCATTCTATTTTCTTCTGTTGATTCAACATTTATTGAGTCAAATCTCTTTTTGATCGTGCCAGAGCTCTCATCAGCTGCTAAAATTCCTTTTCCAGGAGTTACCATTTGAGTTGCAATTTCATTGATATTTGTCATTTTATTTTCCCTTATTGTCTTAATACTTCCAGTCCCGGTAGTTTTTCACCAGCTAATAGTTCTAAAAAAGCTCCGCCGGCAGTTGATATATACGTAAAATCCTTATTATAATTTGATTGACTTAAAGCAGCAACAGTATCACCACCACCAGCCACTGAGATAATCTTTTTATTTTTTGTAAGCATTGATATTTCTTTTGCAATTGAAACTGTTCCCGTTTGAAAAGGATTTAACTCAAATAAACCAAGAGGACCGCACCAAACAACTGTAGACATTTCTTGAAGAATATCGGTAATTTTACTAATTGTTTTTGATCCTATATCTAGTATTAAAGCATCGGAAGGAATTTTCTCAATTGATGTTTCATTAAATGAAGTTCCTTTTTCCATATCTTTTGCAACTAATGCATCAATAGGTAAAACTATTTCACAATTATTTTTCTCTGCTTTTAACAAAATATTATTTGCGGTATTTATCATGGACCTTTCACATAATGATTTTCCAATTTTAAACCCTTTTGCTAGAAGGAATGTGTTTGCCATACCTCCACCAACAAAAAGCTTATCAACATTTTCTGTAAGGTTTTCAAGAACTTTTAATTTTGTAGAAATTTTTGAACCACCAATAATACCAAGTCTTTCTCCTGAATTTGTGCTTAGAGATTTATTTATCATTAAAATCTCTTTCTCTAAGTATCGTCCAGAGAAAGATGGAAGACATTTTGCAATACCTACAGTAGAAACATGAGATCTATGAGAAACTGAGAACGCATCATTTACAAAATAATCTGCGTTTTGAGCAACTTTCATTGCTAGATCTTGATCATTTTTTTCTTCTCCATCATGGAATCTAGTATTTTCATATAACACTATTTGGTTATTTGATGATGATTGTATTTTTTCTTTTACGTTTTCTTCAAAAGAATTTTCTATAAATAAAATATCCTTTTTTAAGTGTTTTTCTAATGAAGGGATAATTTTATTCAGAGAAAACTTAATGTTATTTGTGCCGTCAGGTCTCCCAAAGTGAGACAATAAACAAATTTTTGATTCTTTTTCTAATAATGCATTTATTGTTGGAATAATTCTTTCAATTCTTGTTTCATCCAGAACAATTTCATCTTTAATAGGAACATTAAGATCTACTCTAATAAAGATTATTCTATCTTTTAAATTTTCTTTTAAAAGTTGATCTAAATTTTTTAAATTAAGCATTATTTCTTTTAGATAAGTTTTCCAATCACTGAAGCTGTATCACTCATTCTATTGGCAAAACCCCATTCATTATCATACCAACTTAATACCCTACCAAGCCTTCCACCTATTACTTCAGTTTGAGTTAAGTCAAACGTTGAGCTTGCTGGATTATGATTATAATCAATTGACACAAGTGGTTCATCAGAAACATTAAGTACACCTTTTAAGGAACCAGAGGAAATTTTTTTCATAGCGTCATTAATTTGATCAACACTTACTTTTTTCTTTGAGTTAAAGACTAAATCAATCATTGATACATTTGGTGTAGGCACTCTTACAGCCGTTCCATCTAACTTACCAAGTAACTGAGGTAAAACCAAACCAACTGCTTTTGCTGCGCCTGTTGAAGTTGGAATTATTGATTGAGATGCAGATCTAGCTCTTCTTTTATCAGAATGAAGAGTATCTAGTATTGCTTGATCTCCTGTAAACGCATGAACAGTAGTCATGTATCCTTGATTAATACCGCAAAGTTTATCTAAAACCATTGCTACTGGCGCAAGACAGTTTGTTGTGCATGATGCATTAGAGATTACTTTATGACTTTTTCTTATTTTCTTATGATTAACTCCATAAACCACAGTAATATCTGCATCTTTTGAAGGTGCACTTATAAGAACTCTTTTTGCTCCAGCCTTTAGATGCAATGAAGCCTTAGCTTTATCGGTAAAAATTCCTGTACATTCCATTACAATATCAACATCTAATTTTCCCCATGGAAGATCCTCTGGATTTCTCTCAGAATAAATTTTAATAGGGCCATGACCAGCATTTATAGAGGTTTTTGTATATTTAACTTTATAAGGAAATTGACCATGCACTGAATCATTTTGAAGTAAATGGGCATTAAAATCCGGAGTACCGAGATCATTAATAGCAACTACCGAAATATCTTTTCTCTTTGACTCAACTATTGCTCTTAGCGCTAATCGTCCAATTCTTCCAAATCCGTTTATTGCAACTTTAGTAACCATTTTTTTCACCTATTTTTATAAATTTTCTTTAATAACTTTTAAAACATTCTCTTTATTAATTTCAAAATGTTCATACAAATCAGATGCAGGAGCGCTTGCTCCAAAACCATTCATTCCAATAAAAAATCCTTTTTCTCCAAGGTATTTTTCCCATCCTGTACCAACTGATGCTTCGATTCCTATACGGATTCCATTGGTTTCTAAAAGTGTTTTTTTATAATTATCAGATTGCTTTTCAAATAATTCAAAGCTTGGCATTGAAACAACTTTACAAATTATACCCTCTTTTTCTAATTCATTTTTTACATCTACTGCGATTGAAATTTCACTACCAGTAGAAATAATACAAACGTCAGGTTTCTTTGATACTGAACCAACTTCATAACCACCTAATTCACATTTATTAGAGCTCTCAAATGTATTTCTAAAATGCTCACATCCCTGTCTACTTAAAGCAATTACTGTTGGTCGATCAGACTTAATAGCGATTTCCCAACATTCAGCAACTTCCGTTGCATCACCAGGTCGCAAAACATTTAAATTAGGAATAGCTCTAAGACTTGGAATTTGTTCAACTGGTTGATGTGTAGGACCATCTTCACCTACACCAATAGAATCATGCGTCATAACATGTATAACTTTTATACCCATTAATGCTGCAAGCCTTATTGAAGGCCTACAATAATCTGAGAAAATTAAAAATGTTCCAGAATAAGGAATTAATCCTTTATGAAGAGCCATTCCATTCATGGCAGCAGCCATTCCATGCTCTCTAATTCCATAATGAATAAATCTTCCATTGAAATTATTTTTTGAAATTGGATTTAAATCATTAGTTTTTGTATTATTTGATGGTGTAAGATCCGCTGAGCCACCTATCATTTCTTCAATTATTGGATTGAGAACCTCTAATACTTGTTGCGAGGATTGCCTTGTTGCAAGTTTTGGACTATCTAAGGAATATTTTTGCTTTAATTCTTTTATACTTTTACTAGCTAAATCAGAAATATCACCATTGACTGCATGTAGAAATTTAACCTTCTTTTTGTCATCTGTTTTTGACAATCTTTCTTCCCAATCTTTTCTTATACTTGTATTTTTTAGTCCTACAAGTCTCCATGCATCTTTAATGTCGGTAGGTATTTCAAAAGGTCCATGATTCCATTCTAGATTCTTTCTCATGTTATCAATTTCTTCTTGATTAAGGGGCGCTCCATGTGATGCTGATGTACCTGCCTTATCAGGAGATCCATAACCAATTGTTGTTTTACATATTATCAAAGATGGAGAATCTGTTTTTAACTCTTCGGTAATAGCCTCTTCAATTTCATTGTGATCATGGCCATCAATCTCTCTAGTACTCCATCCAGATGCTTCAAACCTTTTACCTTGATCTGTTGAGTCAGATAACTCTAGAGATCCATCAATTGAGATATTATTACTATCATATAATACGATAAGTTTTGATAATCCTAAATGGCCAGCTAACCCAATAGCCTCATGGCTTATTCCCTCCATTAAATCACCATCAGAAGCTATGACATAGGTATTATGATCAACTATATCGCTGCCAAATCGAGAGTTAAGTATTCTCTCTGCTAAAGCCATACCAACCGCTGTTGAAATTCCCTGACCAAGAGGTCCTGTGGTTGTTTCAATTCCAAGAGTATGGCCATATTCAGGATGCCCTGGCGTTACAGAATTTAATTGTCTAAAGTTCTTAATTTGATCAAGGGTCATATCCTTATAACCAATTAAATGATGTATGGCGTATAATAACATTGAACCATGACCTGCAGATAAAACAAGCCTATCTCTATCTTGCCAATCAGGAACCTTAGGATCAACTTTTAAAAATTTAGAAAACAAGACAGTTGCAAAATCAGCTGCTCCCATTGGCATACCAGGGTGACCACAACCTGCATTTTGGACAGCATCAACTGCAAGAAATCTTATTGCATCAGCCATCTTTTTTTGACTAACATCACTATTTTCCATCTTTTTTTCTCTGAATCATATGATTAATTTTTTTGAAATAACAATAAATCTAATTTGAAGAAGTAATTCTGAAACGTCAATCTTAATCTTAAATTATTCATTTTTTTAATATACTATTGAACCAATTTAATATTGATGTAATTATAAAAAATATGAACAAAACTTTTGAAAGCTTAAAAAATTATATTATTGAAGCTGATACAAGTATATCCGACTTACTTGAGCTCTACATTAAAAAATCAGCAGAATTAGATAAAGTGAACCAACTTACAGAAGATCTATCAAAAAAATTATTAGAAAGTGAAAATATTAATAGAGAAGCTAGGAAAGAAATAGAATCGTTAATAAATTATGTTAAAAATAATTAGGTTAAGAAATGGGAAATATATCCATTGAAATTAATAATAGGGAATTTTTAATCGCTTGCACTGACGGCGATGAAGATAAAGTTAGAAATCTCGCTTTGAAATTTGCTAGCAGGGTTAAGAATATAAAAGAAAGAGTTGGAGAGCTTGATCAACAAAGACTTTTCTTATTGGCTGGTATTTTAGCAGAAGAGGAAAATCAAGAATTAAATGATAATTTAAGTATTGATGAAATGACAGGAATTTTAAAAAGAATCACAAAAAAAATAGAAAGTAATATTGATAAATAATTTGAATGCTAATAAAAAAGCAAATTATATGTCAAAAGATATTTCACGAGAAAAAGATAAATTAAGACTTCGGTGGAAAGAGAAAAGAAAAAAATTATATCTTAGTTTCTCAATTGAGTATGAGAAATATTTTTTAAAAAATTTTAAAAAAGCCATTGGTATTTTTGAAAACAAAATTATTGCTGGCTACAATCCCATCAATCATGAGGTAGATTGTTTAAATTTACTAAACTTTGCTTCAAAGAATGGATCAAACATAGCTCTTCCTTATGTAAAGAAGAATAAAATTATAGAATTTAGAGAGTGGCGTAATACAGAGCCTTTGGTAAGAGATACTTTAGGTATATTATCTCCTTCATCAGAAAAAATTGTAATACCCGATGTTATTATAATTCCATTGTTATGTTTTGACTTAAATGGTACTAGACTTGGCATGGGTCAAGGTATTTATGATAGAAGTCTTCCATTTTTTGAATTAAGTGTTAAATATGGGCTTGCATTTTCTGCTCAGGAGACGAATGAGTTAATTACAGAACAGCATGACTTTCTGATTGACGGAGTAATTACAGAAAAAAATTTTTTGAGTTTTAAAAGGAAGAAAAATTGAGAATATTGTTTTTAGGCGACATTGTCGGTAGATCTGCTAGAGACTGTGTTATAAAAAAAATGCCAGATATTAGAAGAGATTATTCTCTCGATTTTGTAATAGTAAATGGTGAAAATGCTGCTGGTGGATTTGGGATAACAGAAGATATTTGTGAAAAACTTTTTTCTTCTGGAGTTGATTGTATTACAACTGGAAATCATGTTTGGGATCAGAGAGAGCTCTTAAAGTATATTGATAATGAAGATAGGCTTCTTAGGCCTATTAATTTTCCAAGCGAAACACCTGGAAAAGGCTTGAATATTTTTCCAAATCAATTTGGGCGTATTCTTGTTGTAAACGTAATGGGTAGGCTTTTTATGGACTCATTGGATGATCCATTCTCAGCTATTGAGAGAGTATTATCAGAAAATCATTTAGGTGAAAATTGTGAGGCTATAGTTATTGATATACATGCAGAAACCACATCAGAAAAAACTGCTATGGGTCATTTTTGTGATGGGAAGGTTAGCTTGGTTGTAGGTACTCATACACATATACCTACTGCTGATTATCAGATTTTACCATATGGAACTGCGTATCAAACTGATGCAGGAATGTGTGGAGATTATGATTCTGTGATAGGAATGGAAAAAACTGAACCTATTAGAAGGTTTGTTGAAAAAACACCAGGCGGTAGATTTAATCCTGCTCAAGGAGAACCAACCCTATGTGGAGTTATTATCGAAACTTCAACTGATGGGTTGAGTGAATCAATTGAACCGTTTAGAATTGGAGGTATTCTGTCTCAAACTAAGAAACAATAATTAATTAAAGATAGAATTATAAAGAGTTTAGAAAATGGCAGGGCATTCCAAGTTTAAAAATATACAATTTAGAAAAGGCGCTCAAGATAAGAAGAGAGCTAAGATTTTTGCAAAAATTTCTAAAGAAATTACTGTTGCTGCTAAGCTTGGGCTACCCGATCCAAGTGCTAACCCTCGATTACGTTCAGCTATTGCTCTTGGTAAAGCTCAAAATATGCCAAAGGACAATATAGAAAGGGCAATAAAAAAGAGCTATGACGAAAATGGTGAAAATTATGAGTCTGTTAGATATGAGGGTTTTGGTATTGAGGGAGTTGGTTTAATTGTAGAAACCCTAACAGATAATAGAAATAGAACTGCAGGTGATATTAGATCAGTTTTTTCAAAACATGGCGGTAACCTAGGCGAGACTGGCTCTGTTAGCTTTATGTTTAATCATTTAGGCATTGTAAAATTCCCAAAATCAGCTGGTAATTTCGATGATATTTTTGAAATTGCTACTGATGCAGGTGCACTTGACTGTGATTTAATAGAGGATGAATATGAGATTTCATGCTCTACAAATGATCTGCATCAAGTTGCTGAAAATATCGAAAAAAAACTTAGCTGTGATATTACATCACAGTTAACCTGGAAACCTTCAAACCAGATACCTCTAAATAAAGAAAAGGCTATTAAAATAATAGAAATGATTGAAGTTTTAGAAGACCATGACGATGTTCAAGAAGTTTTTGCTAATTTTGATTTACCTGATGAGGTTCTCAATGAATTACAATAGGAAGCTCTTTTAAAATGCCCTCACCACAAAAAGTTAAGGGAAAGTCATTTGAAAATGCAAAAGCAAAATTTTTAACAGAAATTTTTGGTGAAAAATTTATAAGGGTGCCTACTTCAGGTGCTTTTTTAGGCGGGCAAAATTATGATAGAAGATACACAATGTCGCAAGGTCAGATTATGGCATTTAAAGGGGATATAATACCCCCTGATGATTGGGTTTATTTCAATTGTGAATGTAAATTTTATAAAGATTTTAAATTTCATTTATTATTAAATGAGTCTAAAGTTTTGGATGGTTGGATTGAAGAAACTTTAGCTACAGCCAATGAGAATGACTTAAACATTATTTTTATGAAATTTAATAATATTGGCGAATATGTCGCTTATCAGAGACGTGAAAAATTTAAAGTTAAAAATTTTGTTTCATATTCAAAGGGATGGAATTTTACATCTCATGAAAATTTTTGGAATGATTATAATATTGATAAAATAAGAGATAGATCAAAGGGAATTAGCCTTTAAATAATAAACAACTTTTAAAAATTTTATGAAAAATAACAAATTAATAAAAGATTTGCCCGAGGTAGAACTTTTTAACAAATTTATCAGTGATAAACCTATTGCTCTTGCTGTATCAGGAGGCCCTGACTCAACTGCAATGATGCAGATTGCAGCCTTTTCGAAAAAAATAGAAAAAAATAAAGTAACTGTTCTAGTAGTTGATCATGGACTTAGAAAAGAGTCAAAAGATGAAGCAAGATTAGTTAGTAAAAACGCAAAATTATTGGGTTTCAACTCTAAAATTCTTAGATGGGAAGGTATGAAACCAAAGACGCGTGTTCAAGAAATTGCAAGAAAAACAAGATATAGGTTGATGACTACTTGGTGTAAAAAAGAAGGAATTGAGAGACTTTTTCTTGCCCATCATCTTGATGATCAAGTAGAAACTTTTTTAATGCGATTGGGGAAAGGTTCGGGTGTAGATGGATTAGCTGTAATGAATTTTTTAACAGAAATTTCCTCAATTCAATTAGTTAGACCTTTTCTAGAAATACCCAAGGATAGATTTTTAGATATACTAGATCATTCAAATCTTAAATGGACTTCAGATCCAAGTAATTCAAACTTAAATTTTAGAAGATCAAGAATTAGGGAGATTTTACCAATTTTATCTAAAGAGGGAATTAATTCGAAACAAATTGGTTTAGTGATAAAAAGGATGCAATCTGCAAAAAATGCATTGAATAGTCAAACAAAGAAATTATTAGAAAAATATTTGTCTAATACTGAGGGTATAGCATATTTTTTAGATAAAAATCTATTTCAGGAAATAAAAGATAGAGAAATTTTACTTAGAGTTTTAGAAAAAGTCATTATGAACATTTCTGGTTCAATTTATCCACCTAGAAGAAATAAACTTGAAAATATTTTAATTTGGCTTCTAAAGGAAAATAATGCTTTAGCTAGAACTTTAAATGGAGTTGTTATTAGAAAAAGGAAGGGTGAATTTATTTTCTATAGAGAGCCAGATAATTGTTACAAATCAGCTGTTACTATGCCCTTAACAACAAGGTATAATTGTTGGGATGATAGATTTTTTATTAAAGCCAATAAATCTAATAATTTTCAAATAAGAGCTCTTGGAAATGCTGGTGCAAAAGTTTTAAAAGAAAAGAAAATATTAAAAAGACAAGGTTTTCAAAATGTTCCTTTGTCAGCATGGAAAACTGCTCCTGGAATTTGGTCAAAAAAAAGACTTATTTCAGTGCCATCTTTAGGTTATTGTAAGCAAAAAGATATTAAAATTTATATAAAATCAAATAATATTATATAAATGCACTAGTAATTCATTATTTAGTAACCATTTATATATATGTGTATAGTTTATTAATTGTTTGGAAAGAAGGTAAAAAGTGAATAACGGAAATTTAAGAAATTTTATTGTTTGGATTATATTGGCGTTTTCTTTATTAGGTTTGTATAATCTAATTGATAACCCTATTGTCTCAAAAAATCAGTCAGAGATAACTTTCTCTCAACTATTAGCTGAGGTTGATGCAGGAAATGTTGTAGATGTAGAAATTTCTGGTGATAATATTTCTGGACATTATTCAGATGGAAGGTCTTTTAAAACATTTGCTCCCTCAGATCCAAATTTAATAGATAGATTATATAATAGGGGTGTTTCGATATCAGCCAAGCCAGAAAAAGAAGGTGGCTCAATTTTTCTTAATATATTAATTTCATGGTTTCCAATGCTTTTACTAATTGCTGTTTGGATCTTTTTCATGAGACAAATGCAAGGCGGTGGCGGGAAAGCTATGGGCTTCGGTAAATCGAAGGCTAAATTACTTAATGAGAAAAGCGGTAAGGTTACTTTTGAGGATGTTGCTGGTGTTGATGAGGCTAAAGACGACCTTCAAGAAATAGTTGAATTTCTCAAAGATCCATCAAAATTTCAAAGATTGGGTGGTCGTATTCCTAAAGGTGCTCTATTGGTTGGACCTCCTGGTACTGGTAAGACATTGCTTGCAAGAGCCATTGCTGGTGAGGCAAATGTCCCATTTTTTACTATCTCAGGTTCCGATTTTGTTGAAATGTTTGTTGGTGTTGGGGCTAGCCGTGTAAGGGATATGTTCGAGCAGGCAAAAAAGAATGCTCCTTGTATAATTTTTATTGATGAAATTGATGCTGTTGGAAGATCTCGTGGTGCTGGCTTAGGTGGCGGAAATGATGAAAGAGAACAAACTCTCAATCAGCTTTTGGTTGAAATGGATGGATTTGAAACAAATGAAGGTATTATTTTAATAGCTGCCACCAATAGACCTGATGTTCTTGATCCTGCTTTATTAAGGCCTGGAAGGTTTGACAGACAAGTTGTAGTCCCAAACCCAGATATAATAGGCAGGGAGAAAATTTTGAAGGTTCATATTCGAAAGGTTCCTATATCATCTGATGTTGATGTTAGAGCTATAGCCAGAGGAACGCCAGGATTCTCTGGGGCAGATCTTGCAAATATTGTAAATGAAGCTGCGCTTCTTGCAGCAAGAAGAGGTTTAAAGCTAGTTTCTAACGCAGAATTTGAAGATTCAAAAGATAAAGTTATGATGGGTCCAGAACGAAGATCAATGGTTATGACAGAGGAAGAGAGAACTTTAACAGCATATCACGAAGCTGGTCATGCATTGGTTTCTTTAAATTATTCTTCATCTGATCCTATCCATAAGGCAACAATTATACCTAGAGGTCGTGCTTTAGGAATGGTTATGCGTTTACCTGAGAGAGATCAAATTTCTATTACCAGAGAAAAAATGTTTGCAAATCTCGCTGTTGCTATGGGGGGTAGAATTGCTGAAGAAGAAGTATTTGGTTACGATAAAGTTACCTCAGGTGCATCGTCGGATATTAAACAAGCAACTGATTTAGCAAGAGCTATGGTTATGCAATATGGAATGTCTGAAAAATTAGGTTTTTTATCTTATGGTGATAATGAAGAAGAAGTTTTCCTTGGAAGATCTGTTGCAAGAACTCAAAGTATGTCTGAAGAAACTCAAAAGCAAGTTGATGCCGAAGTTAAAGTTATAGTTGATAAGTCATACAAAAATGCAGAAAAAATAATCAAAGATAAAAGAAAAGATTTAGATATTATCGCAAAAGGCTTACTTGATTATGAAACACTAACAGGTGATGAAATTATTAATCTTTTAAAAGGCATAGATCCTACAAGAGAAGACTCATCTGATGATGATACAGGTGGAAAAACATTATCAGGTTCTGTTCCCAAAACTGGTGGAAAAGCTCAAAAAACAGAACCAGGTCTTCAAGGTACTTAATAAAAATCTTTGGGGGATTGATTGAATAAAAAATTCTTTGGGACCGATGGTATTCGCGGGACTGTAAATGAATCATTTTTAACAGCTGATACAGCTTTAAAATTAGGAATAGCTGCTGGAAAAGTATTTACAAGAGGTCCTCATATTCACCGTGTTGTTATAGGCAAAGATACAAGAGTATCTGGTTACATGCTTGAAACCGCTTTAACATCAGGTTTTACATCTGTAGGAATGGATGTTTTCTTATTTGGTCCTATTCCAACACCGGCAGTTGCCTTTTTAACTCAAGCATTAAGAGCTGATATTGGTGTTATGATAACAGCCTCACATAATACATATGAGGATAATGGGTTTAAATTATTTGGGCCAGATGGATACAAACTCTCTGATGAAAAAGAACTAGAAATTGAAAAGTTAATGCTTTCGAAAGACCTTTTGGAGTTTCCTAGATCAGAATATATTGGTAGAGCTAAAAGAATAGATGATGCACAAGCTCGATACATTGAATATGCTAAAAGATCCTTTCCAAAAGATAAAACTCTTGAAAATATAAAAATTGTTTTAGATTGCGCTAATGGAGCATCTTATAAAGTTGCACCAGAAACATTTTGGGAATTGGGGGCTCAGGTTACAGTAATAGGCAATCAACCTAATGGTAAAAATATTAATTTAAACTGCGGCTCTACAAATACTGATTTATTAAAAAGAATAGTTGTTGATGAAAGTGCTGATATTGGCATCGCTCTGGATGGTGATGCTGACAGAATGATAATTGTTGATGAAAAAGGAAAAGAGGTTGATGGAAATCTTTTATTTGCTGCAATTATAAAAAATTGGAATGATAGAGGTTTACTGGAAAATAAATCTGTAGCTTCAACAATAATGGCTAACTTTGCGTTAGAGAATTATTTATCAAGCTTAGGTATTGATCTTGTTCGTACAAATGTTGGAGACAGACATTTAGTTAAAAGTATGAGAGAAAATAATTTAAAAATAGGTGGCGAACCTTCAGGTCATATAGTGATGAGCAATTTTGGTACAACAGGAGATGGACTTGTCGCCTCTCTTCAGGTTTTATCTATGCTGAGTTCTGAGGATAGACCTATTAGTGAACTTGTAAATTTATTTGAACTTTATCCTCAAAAAAATATATCTGTTCCAATTAGTGGAAATAATTCTCTTAATGACCCGGCTGTAAAAAAAATTATTAAAGAGCAGGAATTATTGTTAGATAATAAAGGTAGAATCATCGTTAGAGAGAGTGGAACAGAACCAATTATTAGAATAATGGTTGAGTCAAAAGAAGAAGCAATGATAAATAATATTTGTGAAAAAATTGTATCTAGTATTGAAAAGTCTCTTCAGAAAAAAAATTAAACCTTTTTAACTGTAAATTTTATTTGACTAAAACTTTCATAGATTATATTCCCATAAGTGGGTTACCCCTCCCCAACGGGGGGCAACTATCTGGAAGGATAGAGTAAAATGATAAATGAAAAACCAATAAGCAAGCCTGTGTGTATAAATTTTTCGTCAGGTCCTTGTGCAAAAAGACCAGGATGGAGTGTTAATTCTCTTGATAACGCTCTCTTAGGCAGAAGTCATAGAAGTAAAGAAGGCAAGATCAAGCTAAAGGATGCTATTGATAAAACAATAGATATCTTAGGAATCCCTGAGGGGTATAAGGTTGGAATTGTTGCTGGATCTGATACAGGTGCTATTGAAATGGCGATGTGGAATTTATTAGGTTCAAAACCAGTTGAAATTTTAGCATGGGAAGTTTTCGGTAATGATTGGAAAAAAGATATTTTAGAGCAACTAAAAATTCCAAACTCAAAACCTCATACAGCTGATTTTGGTCATTTACCTGATCTTTCAAAAGTTAACTTTGATAATGATGTTATATTTACCTGGAACGGAACTACTGCTGGGGTTAAAGTTCCTAATGCAGATTGGATACCTGATGAGCGAGAAGGATTAGTTCTTTGTGATGCAACCTCTGCAGTTTTTGCACAAGAAGTTGAATGGTCTAAG
>Ga0160423_10000912_pt1 | contig 24588 bp, 26 predicted proteins | sample CRUFie14St8metaG_FD_108191 | JGI IMG/M metagenome (GOLD analysis project Ga0160423, IMG submission 108191) | Marine microbial communities from the Costa Rica Dome - CRUD Field 142mm St8 metaG | ecosystem: Environmental > Aquatic > Marine > Oceanic > Photic zone | place: Costa Rica: the Eastern...
AAGAAGAAGGCTCCTGCCAAGAAGAAGGCAGCAGCAAAGAAGAAGGCTCCTGCCAAGAAGAAGGCAGCAGCAAAGAAGAAGGCTCCTGCCAAGAAGAAGGCAGCAGCCAAGAAAAAGGCTCCAGCTAAGAAGAAGGCAGCAGCCAAGAAAAAGGCTCCTGCTAAAAAGAAGGCAGCCAAAAAGAAGAAGTAAGTTCTCTTTGCGCCACGTTTGGGAGTGGCAGCAGATAATAAAGCCGGCATCAATGCCGGCTTTTTTATTGCCGATGTTTTTGGTCGCTCAAAATAGTTTCAAGGAGTACGCTTTTATGATTGCGCCATCAGGTACTCAAACGTGACCCCTGTGCTCTATCACTACCCCATGTCGCCTTATTCCGAAAAGCTTCGATTGACGATGGGGTTACGCGGCATGGCGTGGTCGTCGATTCAGGTCTCGCCGCAGCCCCCCAGAGGCGCCCTGGATGTGGTCTTGGGCGGTTATCGTCGCATTCCTGTCTTGCAGTGGGGTGCGCATTTTTATTGCGACACGCGTTTGGCTTTTGAAGCGCTGCATGCTGACGGCCCCTCGGCCGCTCACCTTGATGCAGACGACGAGGCCCTGCGTGATTGGGCTGAGTGCGAGATTTTCTTTGCCGTGTTCTCCGTCGTCTCGCGGACCAAAGTGTTGGGATTCTTGGCCGGGCAGATGGGCGTGTTGGGCGTTGTGAGGTTTATGCGTGACCGCACGCAAATGATGCGTAACGCGACGCTTGACGTGTTGACTGCCGAGCGAGCCCGAAAAGCGGTAGTGGAATTTATCGCGCACCTTGGCGTACGCCTCTCTGCCAGTCCGTATTTGTCGGGTACGGCGCCTGGTTATCTTGATTTGTGTTGCTACCACCCGTTGTGGATGGCCTGTCAGATTGATCCACGCGTGGCCTCAGCTTGGCCACCCTCAGTGTCGCAGTGGATGAAGCGCATGGACGCACTCGGCCATGGTGAGATATCGCCGGCAACATGGGATCGTGCCCTTCAGGATATTGCTGAAAATCAGTCAGTCGTTGCTGGCGTGGTTGTCGAGCCTTATCAGGTGGGCGAGCGTGTCGGAGTGGCGCCGTCTGACTACGCCCGAGACGAGACGGTCGGTGAACTGGTGAGTCTGAATAAAGATCGAATCGTGATGTCGCGAACGCAGGACTCGGGTCACGTGATCCATTTGCATTTCCCGCGGAAGGGCTTTGAGTTGCGACGACTTCAGTAATCTTTGCGGTTTACTATCGCACGCTGGTTTTTGCGCCATTGCGACGGTGATGCCCCAGTCCATTGAATAAACGCGCGGCGAAAGTTGGAGACATCGCTGAAGCCTAGGCGTTGCGCTACGTGGTCTACCGACAGTCCGGAGTGTCGAAGCAATTGCGTTGCATGCTTGCAACGAGTCGAATCCAGCAGTGCCTGAAACGAGGTGGATTCGTCTTGTAATCGACGACGGTAAGTTCGGGTGCTCAGATGCAACATAGATGCCATCTGGTCCAGCCCCGGGTATTGGCCCTCCAATTTGTCCAGCGCGGCCAGTGTGCGTTCCGCGCAGTTTGCCTTATCTGACAGATCGGCCAGCAGTCGCGCACACTCTGCATCATAAAGGGCCCTGAGTGTCGGGTTTGAAGTGGGCAGGGGTTCTGTTGTCAGTGCCTCGGGAATGCTCAGTGTCGCTCGGTCGGCATTGAAACGGACGTTATCCCCAAAGATTTCCATAAAAGCAGTTTTATCTTGCGGGGCGTCGTAAGGCAGCGACACCTCAACATCGACCGCCGGTGTTTGCAGCAGATCAGATAGGGTCTTCTGAGCGCCAGAAAATACCGCTTCGTAGGAAAAGCGTGTCGAGGGGGATGGCGATGTTAGGCTCAACGTCAGACCGATCCGACCCGCGTCGAGATCTTTGTAGTGATCAATCTGTGCCTGTTGGCCCGTCAGCAGCGGTCCGTAGCGGACAAGGGTGTCCATCACTTCGAGCAGATTGGCACATGCGAGAAAGGTTTGGCCAACGACTGCGTGGGCGCCCATGTTCAGCTGCTGTCCCACGGTCAGGCCGAGGGAGGGGTCACCTGTTGTTTCTAAGGCGTTGGCGATGATCTGGTCGGCCTGGACCTCGTCGATGCGTGATCCGGGGGTGCTCAGCGTATCGAGGCTCAGCCCGGTGTTGTGAAAGAGCTCACCGGGTGCACAGCCCCGCTCGAGGGCGAGTGCCACGAGGACCAAGAGGTACTGGCTGGGTATGGACGATGCCATACCCTATTTGGCCATAAATGACCTTTATTTGGCAAGCTAGCACCTTGAGTCACCGTTTGACAGGATCGAAGATGATCGAAAGCTTCAAGGAGTGTGAGCTATGAAGATTGAATGGAGTGAGAAGACGCCCCGAAAAATTCAGCAGTTCCCGAACCCAGATTATCCCAGTGATAACCCGGAGCTCGAGGATGTGCTGACTAGCTCAGACGTGGATCACGTCGCGCAGATATTTCAGACGCCCCTGACGGGTTCATATAACTGGGACTACTCGGTTCAGGACGACCGCATCAAGAAACTCTATGAGCTCGGTAAGCAGCTCAACTGGGACCCGCAGATGGATATCAACTGGGACAAGCCTTGGCCAGAGGAAGAGGGGCAGGCTGAGCTCATGAATCTGCATGACTATCCTCCTTATCTTGCGCTATCAAATAGGGAGCGAGACGAATTCTGGTTGCATATGAACGCCTGGTCTTTGTCCCAGTTCCTGCACGGTGAGCAAGGTGCGCTATTGGTAGCCAGTCAGCTCTGCTCCTGTGCGCCAACCTTTAACGCGAAGTTGTATGCGGCATCCCAGACCTTTGACGAGGCGCGGCACGTTGAGGTTTTTAATCAATACATTCAGAAGCGCATCGGATTGATGTATCCGATCAACACTCATCTCAATAGCATTATCGACAAAATTCTGACGGACCCGAGATGGGATCTGAAGTTTATCGGCATGCAGATTGTGATCGAAGGGCTGGCGTTGTCAGCGTTTAATACGACGCGTGAGACAACCCCCGACCCGGTACTGAAGGATATCGTTTACCTCGTGACCCGTGACGAAGCGCGCCATGTGACGTTTGGCGTGAATTACCTCGAGGAGTTCGTGCAGACACTGACTGACGAAGAGCGCGAGGAGCGAGCCTTGTTTGCATTTGAGGCCTGTGCCATCAGTCGTGAGCGCCTGGTTGCTACGGATGTGTTCCGTCGCTTCGGCTGGGACGTTGAGGAAAGTCGTCGTAAAGTGCTTGATGGGTTTGTCATGTCCACTTTCCGCAACCTGTTGTTCCAGAGAGTGGTCCCAAACCTGAGGAGAATCGGCCTGCTCACCGATGCGGTGCGTCCTCGATTTGAGGAGCTGGGTATTCTTGACTACGAGTCGATGGCTGATGACGGTGATGTCGACTGGGCCAAGCTGGAGCGGCCTTTAGACACCACGGAGGCGCAGAGCCATGAGCAAAGCATGCTGGCGGCGTTTCACGAGACGTTTGAAGCGGAGCAGGCAGTAGCGGGTTAAGAGCCGTGGTGATAGCCTCTGTCGGGCAACAGGGTGCCCGGCAGGCGCGTGGCACTAGTCAATGGAGAAGGAAATAGCAGTTCATGACGGTAATCACCTTTATTCAGCATGATGGCTCAGAGCGAATGGTCGACGGTGACGTGGGTCTGTCTCTGATGGAGGCCGCGCTCAAGCACGATGTGCCGGGGATTGATGCGGACTGCGGCGGCGGCGCTATTTGCGGCACCTGTCACTGTTTCGTCGAGGTGTCGAGCGATTTGCCGGCGCCAGACTCACAAGAAACTGCGATGTTGGGGCTCAGGCCAGACCGCGCAGAAAACTCTCGTTTGGCCTGCCAGATTGTTGTGTCGGACGGTATGGCGGACATCAAGGTGCGGCTGCCTGAGTTTCAAATGTAGGATAAATAGCTCAAGAAAATATTGCTAAGTAATTGAAAAGATTGAAAATATGAACATGTCAGCGGGTATTTCAACGCCAGATTATCGCGCGATGCCGCTCGAGGATCTAGATGTTTCCGATCCACGCATGTTCCAGTACGACTATTGGCACGAGCTCTTTGCACGACTCCGTGAGGAGTGCCCTATCCACTATCAGCCTGACAGTCCCGCCGGTCCTTTCTGGTCGGTCACTCGCTACGAGGATATCGTCGCAATCGAGCGCGATACCGAGACTTTTTCCTCGGAACCCTCCATCGCCATTATCGATCCAGAGCCCGACATGATTCTGAAGATGTTCATCGCGATGGATCCGCCAGAGCATGATGACCAGCGCCGCGCGGTGCATCATGTAGTGGCGCCTCGCAATCTTCAAGAATTCGAGGCTCTGATCCGTAAGCGGACTGTCGAAGTGTTGGACTCGTTGCCCGAAAATGAGCCATTCGATTGGGTCAAGTTGGTGAGCCGAGACCTGACTACAAAAATGCTGGCTACGCTGTTTGATTTTCCTTGGGAGGAGCGCAACAAGCTCACGGAATGGTCTGACATGTTTACCTCGGATGTCAGAATGACAGCCGGTGAGGGCTACACTCGTGATGTTATTATTGAACACATCACAGCCTGCTTGCAGCGTTTCACTGAGTTGTGGCATGAGCGAAACGGCGACGGTAAAGAAGCGTTTGATCTGATTCGCTTGCTTCAAGCCGACCCTAATACTGAAAACATGGTCGATGACCCTCTGACCTACATGGGCAATATTATGCTCTTGATCGTCGGGGGTAATGACACGACTCGGAACTCTATGTCGGGTGGCGTGGTGTTTTTGAATCAGTTCCCGAATGAAATGGCGAAGGTGCGGCAGAACCGGGGCCTCATACCGTCCATGGTCTCTGAAATCATTCGTTATCAAACGCCGCTCCCCCATATGCGCCGCACTACGACCCGTGATGTAGAGCTCAATGGACGTAAAATCGCGACAGGTGAGAAGGTGGTGCTCTGGTTTGTATCGGGTAACTACGATGATGCGGTAATTGAGCGGCCGAATGATTTCTGGATCGACCGCCCCAGTGTGCGCAACCACCTCTCCTTCGGTGCCGGCATCCACCGCTGTATGGGTAACCGTCTGGCTGAGATGCAATTACGCATTCTTTGGGAAGAAGCGCTGCAGCGCTTTGACACCATTGAGGTCGTCGGTGAGCCAAAGCGCACCTGTAATCTCTTTATCAGAGGGTTTACCGAGTTGCCGGTTAAGGTCACGCGATTTCAGTCCTGAACCTGTTTAAGCCTCCCCAGCAGAGAGAAGACTTTAGGGCTTGCTCTCAGAGTCGCTCAAGCGCGGGTATGACACCCACATTGTGACAGCATCGCATACCAGTCGATCTTTGATTGCTGCCGGTATCGATGGGTGCCGTGGTGGATGGGTTTGTGCAGGCTGGGATGGTGAAGATTGGTATCTGGACTGCCTGCCGAGCCTTGAGTCGATCGTGCCGATGTTGGCGCCCCAGGCAACAGTATGTATCGACATCCCAATAGGGCTTTCCAGTGACGGATTCCGGGCCTGCGACCGCGCCGCGAGGCAGTTGCTTGGCAAGCGCAGTAGTAGTGTGTTTCCCGTGCCGCCAAGGTTGGCGTTGGCGACGCTGACTTACGAGGAGATCAATCTCGCGAGTAAGGCGCATTGTGGAAAAGGCGTCAGCAAACAGGCGTTTTACCTGCTGCCCAAGATTCGAGAGACCGAGGCGCTCTTGCGTTCGCCCGATACCGATGATTCGGAGTGGCTGGAGACGCATCCGGAGCTCTGTTTCAGTAGCTTCAATGGGGCCGTGCCGATGAAAGATAATAAGAAGACCGATGCAGGGTTTCGCGAGCGAAAAACCCTTTTGGCGCGTCATATATCGACACGGACCATTGACCGGCTGCTTCAGAATTTAATGGCGTTAGTGCCGCGTGCGCAGTGCGCGAGGGACGATATGGTTGATGCGTTAGTCTGTGGTGTTGTGGCGCGCCTTGATGCCGCAGAACGCGACTGTCTGCCCCCGGGCGAACTTGAGTTTGATGAAGTAGGCCTGCCCATGCGAATTTGCCACCCAATTGCCCCGCATCCCAGTGAAATAAATAGTGGCTGAGGTCGTCAACAACCATCCGCTGCGAAGACAGCGCAAGCTAAGGCGATGGCATCGCCTCGTCGCATTGGTGACGTCGTGTCAGCTGTTGCTGTGGACTCTTAGCGGCCTGTATTTCGCATTCATTGATATCGATTACGTGCGCGGCCACCAGTTCAAGCGGAGCATCCCGCCGACTCAAGTGGATTTATCGCAGTTAAAGGCCGGATTAGTATCGGCCAACAAAGTTGTGATTCAGGAGCGCCTTGCTGGCGAGCTCATACTTGGTGTGCAGACAGATGACGGTGTGCAGTGGCTGGACGAGCAGGGCGTGCCCATGGCAGCGCTTTCTGCAGAGCAAGCGCTGACGCTCGGGAGTGAGAGGACCGTCATCAAGCCCGATCAAGTCGAGTGGGTTGATGCTGATGTCCCCGGCAGTGAGTATCGCGGCGCGCCCTTACCCCTGTGGCGGTTATGGCGCGCAGATGATCCTGATCGGGTCGCCTATGTTGATGCCATGTCGGGAGAAGTGACCGTGGTGCGCCATGACGCGTGGCGGTGGTGGGATTTCTTATGGTCGCTCCACATCATGAGCTATGAGGATCGCGATACGATCGGGACGTGGCTGCTCAGGATTTTTTCATTGCTCGCACTGGCAACTGCGGTGTTGGGATTGTGGTTGTTCCTTCATACCCGCGCCCGCCGCACCCCTCAATAAAATATACGTACCCAGATATAAGCGAAGAACAGACCGGTAACGTACGCCACCCAGGCGCCTGACAATAGCCAGGCGTTGATTCGGCGCAGCCGCGCGCAGGCCGCGGCTTTGATCGGGTCCACAGGGCAGGGCGCATGGCGCTGTTGCCACCACAGCAGGGTGCTTGCGGCCATGAGTCCGCCCGACAGGACGAATAAGATATCTTTGTGTGCTGATAGCCACATGATGCCGGGTATCGCCGCCGTCAGGCCCGCCATCACGGCGCCGGCGCCTATCGAGATCAGAAGCGCTGGCAGGGCACAGCACAGCAACGTTGAAGCGCTGCCGAAAAGAGCCAGCGAGGGCGCAATGCTGTCTCGCCAGTCACCTCTCACGATGCGCTGCCGAGTGCCGCGTCACCACGCCGTACATCAGCGATTCGGTAACCCGCCTGGACGGCGAGATCAGCAATCGTTTGGTCACTCATGGAGGCGCCAGGTGCCAGCACCAAATTGAGCGCTTTGGTATCGAGGTCAACGTAGATTGCCGCGACTTCCTCTCGTTTGCTGAAGATCTTATTCATGGCCAGAGCACAGAAGTCACAGACGACACCCAGCACGTCCGCAACGATGGGTTCTCCACCGTCAGCCAGCGCAGATTCAATGTCCTCGGTGCGTGTCAGGACTGGTCCTACTGCGGCATGGTGGCCATCATGGGCGGCTTGGTCCGTATCAGTGGCTTGGTGATCGTGACCATGATGTTCATGCGTGTCGTCTTCCGCATGATTTCCGTGATCGTGATGTTCCTGTGCCATGGCCGGGAGGCAAAGGCAGAAAGCAGTGATGGTGACGATATCTTTTATTAGCAAGTTCATCGTGACGCTCCTTTTCAAAAGCGGTACGTAAAATTAAACAGCGGTTGGTTCGCAGTGAGGTTGTAGCCCGCCTCGACAAGCAGTGGCCCTTTGAAAAAGCGCACTAAAGGCGTGGCGGCGACCGAGTCGGGGTCGGAGGGTCGATGGTCGATCTCCACCATCAGCCAGGTGTGGAGGTCGCCGCTGTCACCTTCATATGGCGCGAATCCGGCGCGGAACGCTTGCATGAACTGGCTGGCGTGGTGACCGGCTTCTACGTAGCGATTTCGATATCCCACGAAAAGTGAGCGCGTCTCCCAGTCGGCCATAATGCCTCCGTAGACGGCCACCTGATCGGTGTGAGGGTTGTCATTGATCCCGGAGGCAATCCCGATACCTCCGTGGAAGTACAAATTGCCCTGATAGTCAGCACCAAACCAACGCTTGGCGAGCCAGGTTGGTTGAACCGTATACAGGGCAAAATCGTCATCTCGATTCACCTCAATCCGGGGTCCGACAGACCACTGATGGGCAGGTGTGTAGTGGACTAAAAGCGCGCTGGATTGTCGATCCGATTCTTCAATCACGGTCCAGCCGCCGGTATAGGAGACTGGGCGGGCGAGCGTCGCTATGGATATCATACATCCCAGCGTCAGCAGGAGTGCCGCCTGCAGTGCTGTCACTTTTTCTTTCCTGTCAGGATAGAGACCAGCTCAGTCACCTTTTCCCGGCGTTCACCGGTCTCTCCGGCTTCGAGGGCGTGTTGCACGCAGGTATCAACGTGGTCATCGATGATCAGTGTTTCCAGACTGCTCAGCGCAGAGCGGGCCGCTTGCACCTGTCGTACCACGTCGATGCAGTAGCGATCCTCTGCCACCATTTTGCGCACGGCTCTGATCTGGCCCTCTATGCGCGCCAGGCGGGCATCGGCTTTCTGCTGCGTCTCATCTCTCACTCAGTCATCTCCTGATTGGAACTTAAAATACCCCTTGGGGGTATTTTGGTTGGCTCTCAGTATATCCCCCCATGGGTATTCAATCCAATGGTGATCAGGGGATTCCGGGTGCTGGGGGTCAGCTGAGGCGCCGTTAGAACTCAAGGCCGCTTGTTTGCGGGCGAGAGTGGTGAGGACGAGGGCTAATCTCCAGCGTCTTTTGACGCGTATAGGGGTGCAGAGTCGAGGAGTTTTGCTATGAAAGGGCATCCCGTAGCGTATTCGCGAAGCGTGATCACCGAGCTTATGGTGCCGAGCTACACCAACTTCGGTGGCAAGGTGCACGGCGGCACGTTGATGTCGCTGATGGACAAGCTAGCCTACGTCTGCGCTAGCAAGCACGCAGGCAACTACTGCGTTACGGTGTCAGTCGATAATGTGCAGTTTCTCCGGCCTGTCGAAGTTGGCGAGGTGGTATCGCTGATGGGGTCGGTCAACTATGTAGGGAAAAAATCACTTGTGGTGGGGATCAAGGTGGTCGCCGAGAACCTACAGGAGGGGGCCAGTAAGCACACGAATACCTGCTACTTCACGATGGTGGCAAAAGATGCAGACGGCTCGACGGCCGAAGTGCCTCCTCTGATCCTAGAGAGTGAGGAAGATGTAAGACGCTTTTGCAGCGCGTTACAGCGACGGCGAATCCGCGAAGAGGGCGTGGCCTTTATGACGGATTACAAGTCGTCCTTCACGGATCATTATGCCGTTGCCGATCTCCTTTCGGATGAGCGGTGTGTGCTGTCTATCAGCGATGTCTGAGGCTCATGACTGCGCATCTGCGGCTTGTACAGGCAATCCTGTCCCCGCAGTCACGCGCGTCAGGTTCAATACCATCATTGCACTCAGCGTGGCGAGCATTGCCATGCCGATGAAGGCAGCAGTGTAGTCACCCTGCGACTCCCTGACGCGGGCGATCGTCTGCGTACCAAGAGCACCACAGAGCGTGTCGATTAAGACAATCGTCGCCAGAATGCGGCCATACAGCGGCCCGCTGTAATGCGCCGCGATCAAAATCTGAATGCAGGTAAAGGCGCCACTGAATCCGAGCCCGGCGAGCACGGCATAGCCATAAAGTAAGGTGGTGTCGTCCGCCGTCATTTGGCTGAGCATCATCAGTGCAATCGCCAGCATCAGTATTGCACTCGCCATGACCTTATGAAGGTCGAAGCGGTCAGACAGCAGCCCAAAGCAGAATTTACCCACCACCGAGCAGCCAAAAAACAGACTGAACACGGATGGTAGTGAGGACCTCGCGAGTCCGACGTCTCTGGCCAGGTGAATGGATTGATGCTGGGTCAGTGCGATGATAATGAACCACAGGCTGCCGGTGGCGAAGACGATCGCAGCAAAGTGACGCGTCATGAGGACCGGAATGACACGCTGCTCGGGGTCCGATGAGAGCTCGGTGGGTAGCGAGCCCGGCATCGCGCGCCTTCCATCGCGGAGTAACAGCCACACGCTACCGAGCATCATCGAGCCTACGCCGACGCCTGTCAGCAGCACGGTCTGTCGCCAGCCCAGCTGCTCGATGCCCGATCCGACGGCGAGGGGAAACAGCGCGCCGCCGAGACTGGATGCCATCAAAAGTATGCCCGTGGCGCGGCCGCGTCCTGAGTCAAACCAGCCTGTCAGCATCACCATATTGGATACTAGACCGCAGAGCGACAAAGCCAATCCCAGCAGGGCGTATACGGCGACGAGTTGCCAGAGGCTGTTGGTCGCGGAGTAGGCCAGCAATCCCAGAGTCAGGAGCGTGCTACCTATGCCAATAATGGCGCGGGATGAATAGCGATCAAGTAGCCAGCCCGCGGGTGGCGACGTGACAGCGCCAATGACAAAGAATACGGTGGCAGGAAGCGTCACCTCGCTCGCTTGCCAGCCGAAGCTATCCATCAATTCGGGGTACAGCAAGGGAAGCGTATGCAGGGTGACGCCGTTTGAGGCCATGTAAACCAAAAACAGCCCGCTGAGCACGATCCATCGTTGATGTTGAGGTGTGGCCCCGGTCATAGGGTGTCAGCCGCTGATCATTCTGACCGACATTACACCACCGCTTGGCAGCAGGGAATTGCAGTGGCGCAATCGCCCTGGCGACGTGGTTATCGCCAGCGCTGGTTTGACTGAGCGGCCCGTGCCGCTATGGTGTCTTAGCATATCGATTAATCCAGACAGCGGGACGTATGAGTGACCTCGCAACATTTTGACATTGCCATTATTGGATCGGGCATCGCGGGCGGCGCGCTGGCGGTGGCGCTCAAGGACAGTGGTTTGAGCGTGCTGCTTTTGGACCGTCGTTCCGGGCCATTGGATACCGCTAGAGGCGATCACATACAGCCGGCAATGCAACCCGTGTTGTCCCGCTGGGGCGTGCTAGACAGTCTGCTGCAGGCCGGCGCTGAGCGGCGAGCGGGGACGCGTTGGTTTGATGCAGAGGGCGCTCACATTGTCACGGTGCCAGTGCCTGAACGGGATGACTGCGCGGGCGCGTTCTTGTTCCTAAACCACGAGAAGATTGGCGATATTTTGCTCAATATTGCCGAAGAGGCGGGCGCTGTGAGCATCACCGGCTTGTCCGACTGGTCGTTAACACGAGCAGCGGGTAGTTGGCGTGTCGACTGGCAGGCAGATAATCAGTCGGCGTCCGCCACGTCTACGGTACTGGTGGCTGCCGACGGGACCGCATCGACGGTTCGCAGTCGGCTGAAGATGGGTCTGCACCGACATCGTTACCAGTATCCGATCGCCGTCTTGTACGGTCTCCAGCAAGGTGTGAGGGATGAGCGAACGCTGGATGTGTATTTGGCAGAGGAGCGTATGGTCTCACTCATCCCGCGAACCGGCGGCGCAACCAAGGTGGGTTTTCCTGTGTCGCCAGAAGACATTGGCTTCTGGAAGACGGAGTCAGAGGAGGCTCTGCAGCGCCGTCTCGCCGAATGGTGTCCGGGGATAAAATTTGAATCACTGACTTTCGGGGCGATTTATCCACCCGTTTCCCAGCAAAGCGAGACTTATCGAGGAGAAGGGGCGCTGGTGCTCATTGGCGATGCCCGTCACGCGATGCACCCAGCGCGAAGCATGGGCATGAACACGTGCTTTCGGGTTGCCGATCAGTTGGCTGATTCGCTCGGGGGTTTGAGCTCAGGTTTTTCTGAAGTGGAGGTATTACCATTACTGTCTGAGTTCGAGACGCGCTTTGAGCAGGAGCTGACCCCGCGACTGTCGGAAAATCATGCCGCGGGATTACAGATGGATACGATCACCGGGGGCGGCTTCGTAGCGCTCAAGGAGCAACTTAAGGTGGCGGCAGGGGATGAGCGGATATTAGGCGCGATGGCCCTGAAAGCCGCTGGGCTGACTGTCTGAGGATGTGCGGACGCTACACGCTGTCGGTATCCAACAAGCCCGCAGTTGAAAAGCTGGGGCTGCAGACCTCGGACCGGTTCAATATTGCTCCGCAATCGCAGGTGGTAATCAAAACTGGCGCCAGTGATTATGCGTTAGCCCATTGGGGCATCCCTCTGGCGGGATCGGTCAGCCGCTTTGCCACTAACGCGCGGTTTGAGACATTGAACGCCAAGCCTCTTTTCCGCGATCTCGCCCGTTGCGCTGTGCTTGCCGATGGTTGGTATGAATGGCAGCGCATTGGCGCAAGAAAGCAACCTTGGTACCACCACCGCGGCGGCGATTTAGTCTATATGGCGGGTGTTTATCAGCCTGGTATCGGCTGTGCGGTGGTCACTCAGGGCGCGACCGAGCCATTAGCAGAAATTCACCACAGACAGCCCGTGCTGCTAGACGAGCAGCACTTTGATGCTTGGCTCAATGGCATCTCAAACTCATCTGAGGGGTTGTCGACGCTGGCAATCTCGTTTCACCCGGTGTCATCCCGGGTCGGCAATACTCGCTACGACGACAGCGATTTGATCGAGCCGGTGGATCTCGACACAGCCGCGGCGGGGCAGACGGCAGACCTGTTTTCCTGAGGGTGAGATCTTTATTGCCACTGGTGATAAGGAGTAAAGTTTTGAAACTGGACTGACCCAGCAAAGGCTGACAAATGTTTAAATAGGCCTCCGACAATAATTAATTATCAACCCAGGAACCAGAACATGAAAGTGGGAAGCTTCATACCTGAGCAGTCTGCCACGACGTTGTATGCGATGGCGGGTGATGACTGCTCTCTGCATCACGACCTGTCCAGTTTAACGCCCAAACAGCAGGTTGATCATCAGGAGAATCAGGTGCTTACCTGCGCGTTGCAGGTTGCCCTCGTCGGTCTGGGCAAGGCCAGTGATCATGTCGCGTTGGGCACTCCATTCACGGACCCGGCTTGGCGCGCGATGCTGGGCCACTACAGTGAGATGTTCGCCGCCATGGGCCTCGATTCGGTACCTGACAGTCAGTGGCAGTTCCACCCTTTAGACGGCTACTACGAGAGTGTTGCGGATTCTCTGCCCGCGGTTGATCTGGTTAACCTCTATATGATCAGTGGGAGCAACGCGCCGTTACATCAAGACTCCGAGGCGCTGGTGGTGAGTCGAAATGTCAATTCCAAGCTGCACTTTGCCGAGCACGCGCCCCAGGCCGGTCTGCCCGTACCCCGCACCGAGGTGTATGCCAAGCAAGCGATTCGGGCAGGAGAGGCCGATCGTTTGTTTTCGGCGTTGCCGAACGGAGTGATGGTCAAGCTGTTAGGACTTGCGGGATCTCGCAATGTCTTTGCAGTGGATTCTGTCGACGAGTGCCTCGACCAGATTGCCGAGTACGACGACGATGTGCAGATTCTGCTGCAGGAAAAACTGGATATCAGTCAGTGGCGGGAGATGACGGTGGATCTGACGATTACCCCGCAGGACGTCAGTATCAGTAACGTCCGCCAAATTTTGTTTGCTGGCGGAAAGTGGGTGGGTAACTATATTTCACCCGAGCTCGAGGTGCCGGAGGCCCACAAGGCGGTGTTGATGCAGGTGGGGGCCTATGCGCGGGATCACGGTCATGTCGCCGAAGAAGGCATTAATTGCGGTATCGATTATTTCGTCTCGGGCGACGAGGTGATCGTGACCGAGATCAATGCCCGGTGGACGGGAGGGCTCTTTCCCGCTGAGTTTGTGCGGCGTCTGGCCATCACGCAGCCCGCGGTCGCGTTCTTCGATATGGTGCCGGTGGCGCAGACTGAAGCGGTTCAGACTTTTCAGCGCGAGCATCTCTTCCCCGGAGCAGACGACGCTTTTTCCTACGTGCCGATGGGTTTTACGCCCTTTGCTATGGAGATTGAGGGGGCAGAGCGCTATTTTGTGTGGCAGATAGTGGTGGGGGATTTTGCCGCCTTTGTCGAGGCGAAGCGTCGAGCGCTGCCCGAGGATGCTTTCCCCACCGCGGAATTGATTTTACAGGAGGCGCTGTCATGAGCCGCGTAGATCTTGCAGAGCTGGATTTCTTCAGTCCGGAAGTCCAGGAGTGTCCGTTCAGTGTGTATCAGCAGTTACAGGATGAAGCCCCCGTATGGCAAATGCCTGGTACCAACGTGTTTGTTGTGACGCGATATAATGACATTCGGGGGATCATTCGCGATCCCGCACGGTTCTCGAGTAGCTTTAGTGCGCTCCTGAATGCCGGCTCTTCCAACGAGGACGTCAACGCTATCTATGAGCAGGGATTTGAGATGGTCGAAACCCTGCTGACCCAGGATCCACCCAGGCATCGTGTGTATCGTAATCTGGTGAACAAGGTGTTCTCCAACAAGCGCATCGAGGGCATGCGTGCTGATATTCAAGGCATTGCCGATCAGTTGATTGGCGAGTGGATTGATGACGGAGAAGTGGACCTGCTTAACCGTCTCTGTGTGCCCTTGCCTATTTATGTCATCGCAGACCAACTGGGTGTGCCGCGCTCCGAGCTGGCGTTGCTGAAGAAATGGTCTGACGCCTCCACCTCGAGGCTGGGCCGCCTCGCCGATGAGGAGCAACAGATCCAGAACGCTAAGGACATTGTGGAGTTTCAGCACTACTTCGCGGATCTTATTGACCGCATGCGAGATCATCCCGAAGACAACATCATTTCTGATCTCGCCAATAACACGATTGATGAGGGCCGTTTGCTGACCAAGCCAGAGGCCTTGGGCATGATCCAGCAGATACTGGTGGCGGGAAACGAGACATCGACAAACGCGATCGCCGGGGGCGTCGTGTTGCTGATTGAAAACCCCGAGGAGCAGGCAAAACTGCGAGCGAATCCCGACCTGATACCTACCGCGGTCGAGGAGATTCTGCGATTGGAGACGCCTACCTCAGGAATGTGGCGTCGCGCGACCCAAGACACGGAAATCGATGGCGTGGCCATCCCCGAGGGATCGTTCCTCATGGTGCGTTTTGCTGCGGGAAATCGCGACGAATCTGTCTTTCCTTGCGCCGGGGCCATGCAGGTTGATCGAGAGAATGCCGATAATCATATGGCGTTTGGTCAGGGCACTCACTTTTGTCTGGGTGCGCAGCTGGCGAGAACCGAACTGCAGATTGCCATGTCAACGTTGTTACGACGCACCGATAACTGGGCGTTGGTCGAAGGGAAAAACTCGCTCAAACACCACCCGAATGTACTGTTGCGCGGCTTGATGGATCTGCACATTTCGTTTGATAAAGTGGCGTGAAGCCAACGATTTGCCCTGCTGTGGAGTAACCCATGAACAAGCCTGTTTTTCCTAGCTATCAGGAACTGTTAAATGAGGAGGCGGTCAGCGTCCCGGATGCGTTGCGCCTGGATACACAGCCCAACATCGCCAACGACATCATCGCCACGGATGTATGGACGGACCGCGGGGTGTTCGAGAAGGAGGTCGAGCACCTTTGGCCTAAGGTGTGGCAGATGGTCTGTCGTGAGACGGCGCTGCAGAAAGCCGGTGACTACTATGTCTATGACATTGCCCGCTATTCCATCTTGCTGGTCCGCACTGAATCCGGCGAGCTGAAAGGATTCCACAATTCCTGTCTGCATCGGGGTCGCGCGCTCAAGTCAGGTAAAGGCACCAGCCGCGAGTTGCGATGTCCTTACCACGGTTTCTGTTGGCATCTGGATGGCAGTTTCAAAGAGGCCTACTGCGACTGGGAGTTTGATCAGGCGCAACTGGCAGAGCTGACGCTGCCCGAGGTTCAGGTGACCACTTGGGGTGGCTGGGTGCTCATTAATATGGACCTGGATGCGCCGCCCTTTGAAGAATATACCTCGGTACTGACCGAACACTTTCAGCGCTGGACCCCTGAAGACCGCTACGTGTCGCTCCATGTCGAGAAGAAGATTGCCTGCAACTGGAAGATCGCGATGGAGGCCTTCATCGAGTCCTACCACGCGATTCAGACCCACCCTCAGATTTTATCTTTTACCGGTGGGGATAACTCCCAATACGACGTGTTTGGTGACCACCTGAGTCGGACCATTACCGCGCAGGGCATCCCTAACCCCGGGCAGGCCGATCGTTATAGCGTGCAGGAGTCGGTTGAGGCGATGACGGGTCCCGGCGGTTTTGAGCGGGCTCAAGAGCTGACGGGTCTGGACGCGGATACTATTACGTCGCGGCAGGCCATTGGCGCGGTGCGCCGGGACGAGTTCGCTGCATTCATGAGCCCGGAAATGCTGGCAACTGTGACCGATGCCGAGACCATGGACTCCATTCTTTATCTGGTTTTTCCCAACTTTGCGCCCTGGGGCGGATTCCAGAGCCAGATTACCTATCGCTACCGCCCGGATGGGATGAATCCCGATGGGTGCATCATGGACATTTACCTGCTGGATGGTTTTGCGGCGGATCAACCGAGACCGGCGGATGCCAAGACCATTCGGCTCGACTACGATCAGAAGTATGCAGACGCCGACGGGCTAGGGTTGCTGGGTGCGCTATTTGATCAGGACGCGGGTAACTTGCCGGAGGTTCAACGCGGGCTGATGGCATCTAAGAGTCGGAGGGCTATTACGGCGAGCTATCAGGAGCTGCGTATTCGTCACTTCCACGAGACCCTGGCGAAGTACTTAGCGGCGGGAGACTGAGCCCTCAGCGGGAGGGTGAGGGCTCTTAGATGTGTGATGCGACTCGTGTCGCTTAGCAAAAGCGTGTAATCGGCAAGTGGCTTAGTAAGTCAACGCCATGCTTTCGCGCCCATCTTTTTCGGTGGCGCGGGCAAAACTGGGTAGTGCTCTCATCCGCGCGACCCATTCCATGCATCGCGGGTGATCAGCTTCGGTAATCATGTCGCGCTCCGCGCCGACAATCATGTTGTAGGCAATGAGGAAATCCGCCGCTGACAGATGCTGGCCGCCGAACCAGGGGGCGGTGGCGAGGTCATTCTCCGCCATTGTCAGGATGCGGTTCAGGCGCGGCTGAATGAACAACTCGTCCAGCCCCTTTGTGTAGAGCTTGACGAAGGGCTTCATGAAAAGGGGCAGGCGTTTTTGTGAGATGGTAGTAACGGTCTTCATCAGCTGCAGCGGCATCATGGACCCCTGTGCTGCGTGCCACCAGAACAAATAGCGCGTGCGATCCGGCGAGCCAGGCTCGGGTCTCATGTTTTGTCCCGGCGTTCTATCGAGAATAAATTCCATAATCGCGCTGCTCTCAGCCAGTGCTAAATCGCCGCATGTCATGACCGGGGCGGTACCCAGCGGGGAGAGTGCCTTGTATTCGTCGGGGGCCGCCATTGTCCGCGCATCGCGGTCGTACACCACCAAGTCATAGGGCACCTGAAGTTCCTCCAGCATCCACAGGACGCGGAAGGACTGGGAGTACTCGAGGTGATGGAGTGTTAGCGTTTCAGTCATGGCCGAGACGAGGATGCCTTGGAGTGATCGAGGTCAGGCTCTATATACCGCCTGAAGCCAACATCGGATGTCTCGTTGCTCTGCGGCTGTGATGGTTAATGGGTCTACTCATCTAACCTGCTTCTGGGTGTCTTGATCATCCTTGGAGGCCTGCAGAGCGGTTGGCTAAAAAATCTGATGCTCTTCGGTCATGAAAACCCGTGACCGGCTGAAATCGATAAACCGTGATTCGTCCTCTATGAGCTTCCCCTGCGCCTCGACACCAGCGGGTGAGGACATACCCAGTTCAAGCGCGCTCATGGTTTCCCACCATACCTCAGTCACGCCATCATAGGGCGGTTGCAGGCCGCGGCTTTCAATCATGAGCTCGTTCAGCTCAGGGAGAACAGTATGACTCTGCACGTAGCGACTCGCCCCGATTGCCTCGGCGACAGACTTCACCAGTGGCCCATGTTCCTCCAGCCAATAGCGATAGAAGCTGTCGCTGTCGATGTCGTCGCGTTTTCTGAGGCAATATACGAGTTTAATCATAGATTTGGTGGGCGTTTTAGGCAGTGGTGCAGGGAGTATTTAATGGCCTCCCCGCCAGGACTCGAACCTGGAATCACCGCTTAGGAGGCGGTAGTTATATCCTGTTTAACTACAGGGAGAGGGCGCCAGTTTATCTTAAAGTGTCTCCAGCGCTAATCGGTGACGCCCTCAACCGGCGAGCAAGACAGCCCCAGCCTCTAGCAGGTATTCGGTCACCTCACTTTCGGTACCTCTGAACAGGGGCGGTTTGGTTCGATTATTCATTTGATACTCATACATGGGGTCGTAGTAGCCGGTCAGCAGCTCACTGATCCACGCTTTGTGTACCTCTGGATTGCCGCGTTCGTGTGCCAACAGCGCGTTTTGCATCATGCCTTTGATTTCTGCGTAACGCCGCCCGCCCAGCCGCTTTTGGATGCGTTCAAGGGACTCGAGTAGCCCTCTCGCAAAGTGATCAAAGGCCCCGGCGGCATCCTGAGTCATAAGATCCTCAAGATTCTGGAGAATATAGTTCTCATAGGAGTGCTCGACACGGGCATCAACGCTGGCATCCAGTTGTATCCAGTCTGCGTTTTGGCGCGCGGCCTGGAGGGATAGGGGCAGGGCGCAGCGACCTATCAGCCGGCCCTCGTCCTCCAAAATCAGCCTTTCATACCCGGCGTGCTGGTGCTTCAGCAACTGGACACCAAACGCCAGCTCAAAACTGATTTGGCTGGGTTGCTCGGTCACCCGGCGGCCAAAGGCTGAGCCGCGATGATTAGCTAGCCCTTCGAGGTCTACGCTCCCTGGGATGGGTGCTCCTATGTTGCCCTCATTGAGGATGCGCGTTTTTGCAGCACCGGTGGGGCCCCCGAGTAACAGTAGCGGCGTCTGCTGGATGAGCTGATCTGTGGATTCACTCACCCAGCGCCGCATCGCTTTATAGCCTCCCTTGATGCGGGGGTAATCAAGGCCCGCATGCTTGAGCCAGCTTTGGGCAATCTCTGATCGCATGCCCCCTCTAAAACAAAACAGCGCGCCTTCAGGGTGCTGTGATGCGAATGCTCGCCAGGCCTCGACGCGCTCTGCTTTGCGCTCTCCCGAGATCAGCTCATGTCCCAGCCGCACCGCTGCGTCTTGCCCCTGTTCTTTGTAGCAGGTGCCGACGGCCTCTCTTTCGTCGTCCATCATGAGGGGCAGGTTGATGGCGGTTGGCAGGCTGCCCTTGGCAAATTCCACTGGAGATCGCGTGTCGATGAGCGGCGTATCATCTCGTAGCAGAGAGGCGAAATCTTCTAGCTCAGTCATTCGGCCTGGAGTCGAATCATGGAGCCACCACTATTCTTCGGGACAAGTGAACCCAGCACAGCGCTTGGAAGTGCGTCTTTGATCAGCAACTTTTGCACATCGCCAAGCGCGTCTGGCGATACGGCAATCAGCAGGCCCCCGCTAGTCTGAGGGTCGCACAATACGGCTAATTCGCGAGGTGTGAGAGTAGGAAGGTCGTGCTCTAGGGCGTCAAAATTTCGCTGCGTGCCACCGGGCACACAGCCTTGTGTGATGTAGTCATCGAGCCCGGGTAGCTCGGGGATGGCGGCCGGGCTGATGGTGGCAGAGAGGTTTGCCCCTCGACACATTTCCATCAGGTGTCCCGCCAATCCAAAGCCGGTGACATCAGTCAGTGCATGCACGCCATCAAGCTTCGCCAGCAGTGCGCCGACTTGATTGGCCTGACACATCAGTTCTGTCGCGAGGCCTCGATGCGCCGCCTGCAGTTTGCCCTGTTTCTCTGCGGTGGTGTGAATGCCAATCCCGAGTGGTTTGGTCAGTATCAACAGATCGTGAGCGCTAGCGGCGTCATTCTGTTTGAGGTGCGCTCGCTTCACGGTGCCGGTGACGGCGAGGCCAAAAATGGGTTCGGGTGCATCGATGCTATGCCCGCCAGCAAGCGGGAAACCGAGCTGCGCGCAGACGTCTCGACCACCTTGTATTACCTGGTTTGCGATCTCGGGTGCAAGCTTGTCGATTGGCCATCCCAGAATGGCGATAGCCAGTTGAGGGGTGCCCCCCATCGCGTAGATGTCCGATATGGCATTAGTGGCGGCGATGCGACCGAAGTCATAGGGGTCGTCGACGATCGGCATGAAAAAATCCGTTGTTGAGAGCACCGCTCGATCCTTATCGAGAATGACTGCTGCCGCATCGTCCCTCGACTGATGGCCCACCAATAGTGAGGGAAAAGCGTTTGCGGGGGCTCCGCCGTCCGCCTCCGCCAGAATGCGGGACAGCACGTCTGGAGCGATCTTGCAGCCGCATCCTGCGCCGTGACTGTATTGGGTAAGGCGTATGTCCTCTGATCGCATGCGGTTAATCGATGAAGCGAGCTCTCCTAGATGCTAACCGTTTATGATTGAAAAGGAGAGCATTCCATACCATTCTTGCGCCCGTGAAGTCGTTACCCTCATTGCCGCTGTGTGGCGCCGCCCCAGCCGCTGTCTTGCTCGGTCTCTTTTGTGCACTGCTGTCTGTCGCCATGCCGGCGGTAACGGCGTCTGAAATCGATTGGCTGCCGTCGTCAGAGCAGTGGGCTAAAGAGCGCGCGTTATATCAAAAAGCTGCTGCAGAACTCGATTCCGGTGCCGGGAACCGCTATCAGGAGATGCGAGATGCGCTAAAGGACTACCCGCTTGAGGTGGATCTCGACTTTTCAGTCAAGCTGGGCCAGCTTCACGACATGACCGCTGATGAGGCGCGCCTGTTTATGGCTTGGGCCAAGGGTACGCCCTTAGCCAGCCGTTTCCTGGTGGCGTACCTGCGACACAAGGCACAGGACAGACGCTGGCAGTCTTTTCTGGGGGTGCTGGACGCCGCACCGGCAATGCCCGAATTACAGTGTTATTACTATCGGGCAAAGCTGGCCACCGGTGACCGCGACACTGCATTTCAAGGGGCGGCGCGGCTCTGGGATGTCGGCTTTTCTCAGGACGACGCCTGTGACCCCTTGTTCGACCGATGGATCGCCTCGCGAGGCCTGAATGACAGTGTCATCTGGTCCCGGGCGCTGAAAGCATTTGACGCCAAAAACGGGCATCTGATTCGTTACGTCAAGCGCTTCGCCAGTGTGCCGCTGCAGCGGGATTTGGATGAGCTGGCGGCGGTTTATCGGCGACCCTCAAGGGTAAAGGGCGTCCACTATCAGGGCACTGCCCGCCACGCCGACATCCTTGTCGCCGGCGTGGTGCGCCTCGCTCAGCTGAATCCTTCGCGGGCGTATCAAACTTTTCGCAGTCTGCGGAAAAATGCCGAGTTCACCGACGCTCATATGGAGACAGTGACGTCCGCCATCGCGCGTCACAGCTTGTTCGCTGAGCGTTCGCCCGCACCGTCCGAATGGGTCGATGCGCAGGTCGCAGCACTGCGAGACGACAATCTGACGCTCATCTGGCTCAGGAAGGCGATTGGTAAAGGTGAGTGGCAGGCGGTGCTCGACGGAGTCGAATGGCTGTCGTCCGACCTCCGCCGCCAGGATCGCTGGCGTTACTGGTCGGCACGCAGTCTTGATGCGCTCGGGGAGAGAGGCACGGGGATGCTCTGGGAGAGTCTGGCGACTGCGAGGAGCTTTCACGGATTTCTCGCGGCGGACCGACTCTCGCGTGATTATCAACTGAATGCGGCCAAGCCCGCCACGTCGTTGCCCGCGTTCAGCGCACCGGTCCGACTGGGGGTAGGCCGTGCGCAGGAGCTGATGGCACTGGGTGATTGGCGCGAGGCCAAAGAGCAATGGCGTCATACCCTTAATCAGATGCGGCAAGCGGAGAGGGCAAGTCTTGGCGAAGTAGCGTTACAGAGAGGATGGCCGGATTTGGCCACAGACGCGGCCAATGCAGGCGCGTCGTGGAATAGGCTTGATCTGCGTTTTCCCCACAGTTACTGGCAAATCTTCCAGTCAGTGGGTGATGAGCTGCAAGTCGATCCTTATGAACTTTTGTCGTTGGCGCGACGGGAGAGCGGGCTATATCCGAGGGCGCGCTCGAAAGTGGGCGCGAGGGGCTTGATGCAGTTGATGCCGGCCACTGCGCGTAGCGTGGCCAATGAGCGTAAAGAGGTATACGGCGATGCCAGCACGCTCTACGACCCCGAGACTAACATCACGCTTGGCGCAACCTATTACGTCGATCTGCTGTCGCGCTTTGAGGGTAATCGGGTCAAGGCGCTTGCGGCCTACAACGCCGGCCCGAGTCGGGTGGTGCGCTGGACAGAGGAAGAGATGGCGGTGGATCAGTGGGTGGACTCGATACCCTTCGGCGAGACGCGGGAGTACGTCCAGGCCGTATTGGCGTATCTTGTCATTTACCGGATGAGAGCGGAACAGCCGGTGAGCTTGTTGACCGCAGCTGAGCGGGAGGCGCTCTATTGATGAGCGTCGTTGACCGACTTTTTGAGCGAGTATGCTGGGCCGGATGTGATAACGATCGTCGCGTGAGGAGAGGCTGATGAAAACGACGCAAATGCAATCCTGTGTTCATGAGAATGCCACAGTGGAGTGCACGCTAATTGAGATAGAACTGCCTGAGCCGGGCCCTGATGACGTGGTGGTTGAAATTGAGGCGGCACCCATTAATCCATCGGATCTCGGTTTGATGTTCGGTGCTGCGGACCTGAGTACCGTGCGCGCGGCAGAGCGGGATGGACAGCCCGCGGTGCTGCTAGATGTGCCCGGTGCTGCAATGCGCGCGATGGCGCCAAGAGTCGGTCACTGGATGGCTGTAGGTAACGAAGGCAGTGGTCGCGTGATTGCCGCAGGAGACAGTGATGCTGCGCAGGCGCTCCTGGGGCAACGGGTTGGCATGTTTGGTGGCGAGATGTATGCCGGACATCGCTGTTTGCCTGCATCTCAGTGTATGGCCTTTCCTGAGACGATCTCTGCGGAGCAAGCGGCCTCGTGCTTCGTCAACCCGATGACCGCCCTGGGGTTCATGGAAACGCGGTTGATGGAAGGGCAGCCGGCGATCGTGCACACCGCAGCAGCGTCGAATCTGGGGCAGATGTTGTTGCGCTTGTGTCAGGCCGATGGTGTGCCGCTGGTCAATATTGTGCGCTCTGACGAGCAGGTCGAATTGCTGAAATCCATGGGAGCGGAGTGGGTGCTGAACAGTCAGGCAGAATCCTTCATGAAGGATTTGATCGCGGCGCTGGTGGCGACCGGTGCGACGCTCGCGTTCGATGCCATCGGTGGTGGGCGGGGTGTGAACCGCATTTTGACCGCGATGGAAATTGCCGCGGCACAGACCGGGCCCTGGTCTCGGTATGGCTCCGAGGAGCCCAAGCAGGCCTACATTTATGGTCAATTAGATTTGGGTGCAACCGAGCTCACCCGCGGCTATGGCTGGGTGTGGTCGGTGAGCGGGTGGCTTTTGACACCGTTTATGAAGCGGGCGGGACCAGAGGTGGTTGCGCGAATGCGGCAGCGCGTGCTTGAAGAGATTGATACCACCTTCGTGAGCCACTATTCGTCGCGAATCAGTCTGGCGGAGGCGATTACTGTAGAGGCGGTTAAAGATTATGGTGCGCGCAAGACGGGGCAGAAAACCCTGCTCCACATGGCCAGGTCATCCTCCTGACAGTTTGACCTCGTAGCCCATCTTCTTGAGGTGCTCCTGGCAGGCGCTACGCTGATCACCCTGTATCTCGAGGGTGTCGCCTTTCACCGCGCCGCCGACACCGCATCGCTGCTTGAGCTGTTTGCAGAGGGTTTTGAGGGTGTCGGGGTGCTCGGGAATCCCTGAAATAACCGTGACGGCCTTGCCACCTCTTCCTTTGGTCTCTCGCCTGATACGCACCACGCCATCACCGGTTGCACGAGGCCTCGCATCGCCGCAGACACACTTGCCCAGCTGACGCTGGCATTGCGGGCATAACCTGCCTCCGTCGGTGCTGTAAACCGGCTGACTGTCGCGATGTCGGGCCAAAGGGCGCTCCTTAAAGGCGAGATGACTGAGTAGCGGCGCCCTTGCAGACGCTGCGCTCGTTTTATACTAGCACCCGTAACTTATCTGCTTGAGGGTTGAGTCAATGGGTGACGTCGCGGCACTGGAGGCGCAGATCGCGTTTATTGAGGACGCGGTGCAAGCACTGGATGACGCTTTGGCTGCCCAGCAGCAGCATATACTGCGTCTGGAGCGTCAGATCGATCGTCTTCAGCAGCAGCTAAAGGACCAGGGCGCCCGCATTGATGAGGTGGCCGCAGAGAGCGGCGAGCCGCCCCCTCCCCATTATTAAGTCAGCATCGAATATCTAGAGAAAATTACTATGAATTGGCGCGTAACCATACTGATTTTAATTGCTTTATTGGGTGGTTTCGCCGTGCTCGTCGCTATCGTCACGCGCCCCATCGCGGCGCCGCATCACGAGATCTACGTCAACGGCAATGTTTTGACCATGGATTCGCAGAACCGGATCGCTGAAGCGGTGAGCGTACGCGACGGGGTGATAGAAGCGGTAGGGAGCTCGGAGGCCCTGCTGGCCATGGCCAACGATGATACGCAGGTGGTGGATTTACGGGGCAGGGCGCTCATGCCCGGCTTTGTCGATGCCCATGGGCATTTCCCTGGCTCAGGGCAGACCGTATTTTCGGTTGATCTCAACAGTCCGCC
>Ga0160423_10000913_pt1 | contig 24567 bp, 19 predicted proteins | sample CRUFie14St8metaG_FD_108191 | JGI IMG/M metagenome (GOLD analysis project Ga0160423, IMG submission 108191) | Marine microbial communities from the Costa Rica Dome - CRUD Field 142mm St8 metaG | ecosystem: Environmental > Aquatic > Marine > Oceanic > Photic zone | place: Costa Rica: the Eastern...
CTCGAGTAGATATGATTGCGATTCCAAAAGAAGCCAGCTATAAAGAAGTTTTAGAAATCATCAATAAAGAAGGTATATCTAGAATTCCAATTTATGATGAAGACATTGACAATATAAAAGGTGTCCTTTATATCAAAGATTTAATTCCCTCTCTGAACAAAACATCAAGTGAAACTACCTGGTTTAACTTAATTAGAAAGCCATATTTTGTGCCCGAAACAAAAAAACTTGATGATTTATTAAAAGAATTTCAAACAAAAAAGATTCATCTAGCTCTTGTTGTTGATGAGTTTGGAGGAGTAGAAGGATTAATTACATTAGAAGATATAATAGAGGAAATTGTTGGAGACATAAAGGATGAGTTTGATGATAAGGAGGAGCTTGAATATTCTATTTTAGGAAATGGGAGATATCTTTTCAACGGAAAAATTCCTTTACTTGATGCCTACAGAATTTTAGACGTTGAAGGAGAGCAATTTGAGGAAATAAAAGGTGAAGCGGAAACTCTTGCCGGTCTTATTTTAGAAATAAAAGGTGGTTTTCCCAAGAAGGGAGAAATAATTAAACTGGATAATTATGAGTTTACCATTGAGCACGTAGATGAAAAAAGAATTCATCGAATTAAACTAGAGGTTAAATGATCAGAAACACAGTTGTCTTATTTTTAATAATTTTGACCTTGCATGGTTGCAAAGATGATCCTTTCCCTAAGCCTTATGGTTATCCTAGAATAAACTTACCAAAAGTTGGTTACGAAAACTGGACAAACAACTGCAATATATTTTTTCGAAAATCAATTGGGGCAAATATTGAACGCATACAAAAAGACTCTTGCTTTTTTAATTTATCATACCCTTCATTAAACGCAAAAGTTCACTGCTCCTATATTCCTGTTAATGGAAGATTAAAAGAGATGATTGATCAAGAATATAAACTAAGAGAAAAGCATAACCAGTTCTCAACGAATGTAAAAGAAAGGGTGTTTCATAATGAAACTAAGCATGTGCACGCACTTCTATTTAACATATCAGGAACTCAAGCTGCTACTCCCCTGCAATTTTTCATCACAGATAGTGTAAACCATTTTTTTCGAGGAACTCTATATTTTAACACCTCTCCAAATAATGATTCACTAGCTACAGCAATAGATTTCATAAGGGCTGATGTTGACACATTGGTTGAAAGCTTTGAGTGGAAATAAACTCAATCATTAAATGGATTGCTAAAATCAGGGTTGTTCAAAAAAGCTGTGTCAGAGAGTGTTTTCAAAAATGAAATAAGCTGAATTTTTTCAAGTTCAGTCCAATGAAAACCACCGTTATCATTTGGCATTAAAGGGTCAACAGTTGAAGATGTTTTTATACTATCACTATAAAAATCAATAACTTCTTCTAATGTTTGGAATCTTCCATCATGCATGTAAGGAGCAGTATATTCAACATTTCTTAAAGTAGGAGTTTTAAATTTCCCTTTATCATGTTCATAGGAAGACACCAAAAAATGACCATTATCTGGATTATCGTCTAAACCATTATTGTGCAATTCATCATCTGTAAATAGAGGTCTACCATGGCAGTGAAAACACTCAGCTTTTTCTGAAAGAAACAAATTATATCCGGCTAATTCAAGAGGTGATAATTCAATTTCCCCATTTATGAACATGTCAAACTTTGACTGATTTGAAATTAAACTACGTTCAAACTGCGCAATAGCCTTGGTTACCAAATCTTTTGTAATCGCATTGGTTCCAAAGGCTATTTCAAATTCACTTGGATAATCATCGTGTCCTTTCAATCGAACAATGGCATCTTCCCAATTTAAATGCATTTCTATTGGATTTTCAACAGGCTCCAAAGCTTGTTCCTCAAGACTATTTGATCTACCATTCCAAAAAAAGGTAGATTGCCAACCTGGATTAATGATTGCTGAAGCATTTAATTTTCCGGAAATCCCGTTTATACCAACACTATACCTTTTGTTATCCGAAAAAGCTTTTGACTGTTGGTGACAACTTGCGCAAGACTGAGTTTCGTCCCCCGACAAAATGGGATCATAAAATAACTTCCTTCCAAGAGCAATACCCTCCTCAGTTGTTTCATTATCAGAAGGAATAGTCATTTGAGGGAATCCAGGCGTACCAAGATTGGTATGTGTATGGAGATGATTATCACCTATATTTTGTATTGTGATTTTCTCTCTACAAGAAAAAGTCAAAAAAACAACAGCAACACAACTTACAACTTTTTTCATACCAATATTCCGCAAAGATCAAACGACCTCTAGGGTTATATATTATTGATAATTAATTGATTAATCAACCAATATTGAAAAAACTGAGGAACCATTTACTTTTAATTGAGTCTGAGCTGCTGTGTCCATCATAATCATATGACCGTAATCAGCAAAATCATAGATATGAGGACTTGTGAACCATTCATTAATGTCCATAACAATTTCAAGGCTCAAACCGTTTTCATTCAGTGTGAAGGCAGAATTTTCAAAAGTCACATTAAAATCTTGAGGATTTCCCATAATAGCACCAGTATGTATGTTGTAGCTTTTATTTATGGAATCAACGCCTAAAGAATCATATGTTCCTTCAAGCTTCATATAATGATAACCCCCACCTTGAAGACCATCTGGCCAAGCCATAGACACTTCCTCGACAGTTGTTAAGGTGTCGGACACATTCATATTGGAGTCAATTCCAAATGTTATTCCAATAGATTCATAAATCCCTGTAGGTATCTCAACATTACTATAACTCAGTGTTGATGGGTCTTCTGCATTGATATAAATGGGTTTCCTATAAACCTGTTTTGTTCCATCCGATTTGGAAAATGTAACGTTACTTAAAAAATACTTCAATGTTCGAACTTCATAATGATGACCTATCGCATTTGTATATTTAACCGTATCAAACTCTAATTTTTCCGTTCCAACCTTGTGCGAAAAAGATAAGTTAACTTTTCCACTTTGTGGATTTCCATAATCTTTTTTACATGAAATCACACTTGTTCCGACAATGACGAGCAATGATAGGTTCATACATTTGACTATTCTATATCTCATTTTTAATGATTTTGTTCAGCGAGTGGAAAAGTCAACGAAGAGGTGAAAATAAGGATTTGCTTCATAACCAATATTAATTGTAGAACATGAAAATACATCCAAGAATTAAGCTTTACCCAATTGCTTTAACATTTTCATATGGTACCATAGAGCAGATCTAAATGTAGGCATAACATGATAGGGTAAATTAAACTCTTCAGCGGTAGACTTAACTATTTTACTCAGTTTTCTGTAATGTATATGGCATATACTTGGAAAGAGATGATGCTCAACTTGATAATTCAACCCACCGACATACCAAGTAAGCAACCTGTTTTTCGGAGCAAAATTAACAGTATTCATAACTTGATGGCTTGCCCAATCATTGGGAATATTATCACCTGCTGTAGCATCAAAGTAAGGCGAAGATTCCATTACGTGAGCAGGCTGAAAAACACAACTTAAAATAAAACCGGCAACCCAATGCATAACCAAAAAATTTAATAAAACGTTTAAAACACTGTATTCTGTTAGCCAAATTGGGAGAATAATAGTATATGTGAAATATGCTGCTCTTAGAACGATAATCTTAAACAAATGAAAAAGAAAAGAACGGCTTGAAGCCGACTTAATCAAACCTCTTTTTTTATACCTCAACAGTGAAGTAAAGTCTGATACCGTAGCCCAATTTAATGTTAGAAACCCATAAAAAAACCATGCATAAAGAAACTGGAACCTATGAATTAAACGCCTTTTTGAATTTGGAGAAAATCGCAAAAATGATGGAGAATCTATATCCTCGTCATACTCTTCAACATTGGTGTATGTGTGATGAAGAACATTATGTTGTATTTTCCAATTAATCGACGCTCCGCCAACTAAATTGATAACTTCTCCGACTATATTATTTAACCTTTGATTTTTAGAATAGGAACCATGGATAGCATCGTGCATCACACCAAATCCTATACCGGCCATAAAAACGCCCATCCAAATTGAGACACCAAAATAAATCCAGAGATTTTCAACATATCCAAACAACAGAGCGAAGTAGGGAGCTAAGTAAGCTGTAATCATGAAGCAGGTTTTGAAATACATTCCAAAATTGCCTTGTTTATCAATACCGTTTAGTTTGAAATACTCATCCGTCCTTAATTTTAAAGCCTTGAAAAAATCGGGAGAATTCGAATTATATTTTGGTGGGATAAAAGCCATCGTAAATATTTTATGCAAGATAAGAATTAATAGGTGCCCACGAGCAATTAAATCGTGTAAATGGCTGATTTTTTTATATGAATGAGCATATTTTACCCTTTAACGAAACTTTTTAAGAAAAAAGAGGTATAAAGTTACTCCATCAAACTAAAGAACATGCTTTCCAGGTTTATTATTGTGATTATTTTATCAGTATTTACTTTTAATTCAGTCGCTCAAGAACATCAAAAATGTGCCACGGATTATTTACATAAAAAACAAATTGAAAATAATCCCAAATTATTAACTAAACTCAAAAAAAGCGAAGACAAACTACGAAAATTCATTCAAAATCAATATTTCAATTTTAGAAGTACTGAAGAAATTTTGAAAGTTCCTATTGTAGTTCACGTAATGCATTTGGGGGAAGCAGAGGGAGAGGGAAACAACATCTCCAATGCGCAAATCGAAAGCGGAATCCAACAACTCAATGATGCCTACAGAAATGTTAATGGAATGGGCGAAGATATGGGAATTGAATTTGCTTTAGCCATTCAAGACCCTAACGGCGCAAGCACAACAGGGATAATACGCTATGATGCCTCAGGAGAACCTCAATATGCATCCGACGGAATTTCTACAGGTAGTGGAGCTGGTTTAGCAGAAACGGACTTAAAAGCACTAAGTAAATGGCCAAAAGACCAATACTACAATATATGGATTGTTAGCGAAATAAACGGAAATGATGGCGGTTTTGGAACTCAAGGCTTCGCTTACCTTCCAGGAGCCTCAGCCGTATACGACGGAACCGTAATTCAGAATACCTCTTGGGGAGATCAGGGTACTGTGAACAACTGGAATGATCTTGGAACAACAATAATCCATGAGTTAGGACATGGCCTAGGCTTATACCACACCTTTAATGTATTTAATGAAGCCGATACAACTCCAGGTGGATGTCCCCTAGATACTGATTGCTACACTCAAGGAGACTTTTGCTGTGACACAGACCCCCATCTTGTAAGCTCAAGCCATTCATGCGATACTGCTGAAATTAATCAATGTACGGGAAGAATTCTAGGTAATCTTGTTCGTAATTATATGGACTATTCGGGTCAAGAATGTCAGGTTATGTTTACTGCTGATCAAAAAGCTAGAATGAGAGGAACGCTCCAAACAATAAGAAAAAGCCTATTAATTTCAAAGGCATTAACTCCATCAATAGCAGCTTGCGAAGATCCAATATCAACATCTTGTTTACCTCAAACGCAAAGCCAGGGACTAAGTGGGAATTATGCAGGTATTGGAACTTTCGAAATAGAGACAAAGGTAATCAGCAATAGTAAGACGGCTTATTTAGACGATGGTTTTTTGGATAGAACTTCTGATTGTGCAGTTACTGCTTTTTTAAATCCGGATTCCACCTATAAGATAAAAATACTTCCTGCAGGTGGTAACAACACCTTAAATTCAAAAGTTTGGATTGATTATGATAATAGTGGAGATTTCACCAGTACAGAGTTAATTTTTGAGGTAAATCATTCGGGGATAATTGCCGACTCAACAAATTTCACAATTCCAAATACTGCTGTTCAAAATGAATTCTTAAGGCTAAGAGCTGCCATAGATTTATTGGAAATAACAGGACCGTGTTATGAGCCTACTTACGGACAAGTTGAGGATTACAGTATTTACTTATATACCCCAAGTGAATTAACTTCACAAGAAGACAAATACAACACTGTACTTGGACTGAGTGTATATCCGAATCCAGTAGAATCAAACCTGAATGTTCATTTTGATTATTCCGGAGAATATGAAGGTCAACTTTTCATACGAGATCTACAAGGCAAATTAGTCAATACTAGTCCTATTCGTGGAGCTCAAAGAATAACAAAAATCATAGATGTATCGAGGTTCCAAAAAGGAATTTACAACCTTTCGATTCAAAGCAAAAAAGAAATCATTACTCAAAATTTCATTGTAAAGTAAATACTCATCTCTATTTACATGATTGAGGACTTGGTGTTTTAAATGATATTTTTATTAAGTTAGAGCAACTTTTATTTATTTACTGAGTCTTTGTTGCATAATTTTTAAAATGAAATTCATTTTGAAAAACAACGGTCATGAAACAAGCTAAATATAAAATATTCCTCAAAATATTATTTGGATCACTCATCTTCATCTCGTGCGGTAAAGATGAGTCTTCCCCTCTACTAACATCTGCTCTCAATAACAATATTGCCGATGCAACATTTAACCACATCAACTCAGTAGTAGATACGGAATTGGAATATTTTGAGAATCAATTTGATATTAACGAAACAACATTTTTTATCCATAATGAACACGATACTTGTCCAAACATTACAGTAGGCCTCTCTAGTGACACATCTTATATTGACTCTATTTGTATCGATTATGGAGAAGAAGGTATAGAGTGGAAAAATAGAATAAAAAAAGGCAAAATACTCATTTCTCAAAATGGAGAAAGGAATCAAATTGGAACAATTACTAAAGTGGAGTTAATCAATTTTACAATTGATGATTACTCAATCACGGGAACTCAGATTATCGAAAGAGCAAAAATTGAAATAAACTCTGGTAATTGGATTGGTACAGATCATGTTCAAGTAATAGAAGCTAGAATTAAAAGCACTATTAAGGCGGAGGATTTCGTTTGGAACTCAGATAGAGTTTGTCAGAGAAGCATTGAAAAGGAGGAGCTTGTAGTTTGTATTGAGGGGACTATGAATGGTGTTAACAGCGATGGATTTGAGTATACCATAACAACTAGAATACCTCTTAAATACAGTTTAAATTGCTCAAGAATTGTTTCTGGAATACTAAACGTTTATGACGACTCAGAAACAACCCCTCAAGTAATTAATTATGGTGATGGAACATGCGATTCCGAGGCAACTATTGATGTTGGCAATAACAATTTTGAAATAAGTTTGTGGTAATTATTTTTTAGGATTTTATCCCACTAAAGCTTTGTACTCTTCAGCAGAAAGTAATGAATCGTATTTTGAGGAATCAGATACTTTTATTTTAATCATCCATCCTTTTCCATAGGCATCCTCATTTACAATTTCAGGTTCGTCTTCAATGGATTGATTTATTTCCAAAACTTCTCCAGGCAATGGCATAAAAAGATCTGAAACAGTTTTTACCGCCTCTATTGTTCCAAAAACTTCCTCAGCCTCTAAGGTTTCCCCCAACGTTTCAACCTCAACATAAACAACATCTCCCAGCTCTCCTTGCGCAAAATCTGTAACACCAACTGTTGCAATATCACCATCTAATTTAACCCATTCATGGTCTTTTGTATACTTTAATTCAGCAGGAATATTCATTTTAATTCGATTTTCAATTAAATATAATAATTTGATTTCTCCTTTTATTCTCTCACACAGTAGTTAACGGAATCTTACAAATTCATGAGCACAAACATTACGCTACTTTTGAAAATTATTTAGAAGGATTAACTTCTTCCCAACAGCTCGATTTTTGTTGTGTATCATTACCAGATAAGCCGTTAACAATATCTTTTCCATTAGCAAAAACCATCAGACTCAACAATAAGACCATACCCGTAATTTGAGCATATTCTAAAAACTTTTCTCCAGGCTTTCTTCTGAAAATTATTTCATAAAACAAGAATAAAACATGTCCCCCATCTAAAGCGGGAATAGGCAGTAAATTCATAATGGCTAAAATAACAGATAAGAGAGCAGTAATCGTCCAAAATTTCTGCCAATAATCATCGTCGATAAAGCTTTCAGGAAAAAGATTTCCAATAGAGCCAAAACCACCAACCTGCTTAATCCCCTCAGAAGTGAACATATACTTAAGTTGTTTCACGTAGTTACTGAGATTGTTGGTCATTTCAATAAATCCTGCTGGTATACTCTCAAAAAATGAATAAACTTTTTTATCCATAACCATAAGGCTATCAAATTGTTTATTGTATAAACCTATTTTTCCATATTGATCAACCTTGACATCAACAACTAATGAATCTCCGTTCCTCATAACAGTTAATCCGACTTCTTGGCAAGAATCTTTAGCCAATTCCTTCGCGAAAAACTGAAAATAAGGGACACTTTTCCCGTTAATGGCTATTATTCTATCTCCTTTTTTAATCCCACAAGTTTTGTTTGGTGAATTTTCTGTATATTTCTCAGCTATGAATTCAACAAGAGGACTAAACATTCTTGTTTTACTGGCTATAACATCTTTTGGGAGTTGATTGGGAATTGAAATTATAGTGTCTTCACCATTTCTATTCACCTTAATGGTCTCTGCATTGTCCAAAAGAATCCCATTTTGGTAATCCGAAAACAAATAAGGCTCTTTTCCGTCAATTGAAATAAGTTTATCACCATCTTTGAAACCATATTTTTTCATCACATCACTGACCATTACCCCATTCTCAGCAACACTTGATGCAGGCAGAACATCTTTACCCCAAGTAAACAGCATCATTGAATAAATAACAAATGCCAAAATAATATTAACCGTAACTCCTCCAATCATAATGATTAGCCTTTGCCAAGCGGGCTTTGAACGAAATTCCCATGGTTCTGGAGGCTTTTTCATTTGTTCTTTATCCATTGACTCATCAACCATACCAGCAATTTTAACATACCCTCCCAAAGGAAGCCAACCTATTCCATAAACAGTATCTCCTATTTTCTTTTTAACTAAAGAAAACCAGGGATCGAAGAAAAGGTAAAATTTCTCGACTTTAGTTTTGAATAATTTTGCTGGGATATAATGACCCAATTCATGCAATACTACAAGTATTGAAAGACTGAATATTAAACTTACTGCTTTTGTAAAAAATTCCATTATAATGAATCAATAATTCTTTTGGTGATTGCTCTTGCTTCTTTATCTGATTTTATATAGTCGTCTAGAGTTGGCTTATCGATAAAAACAGCATCCTTCATACATTGTTCAATCACATCACTCATTTGTAAAAAGCCAATTTTATCTTTTAAAAAGGCCTCTACAACTATTTCATTTGCTGCATTTAATACACAAGGAGCATTCCCCCCTTTTTCTAGTGCTTTAAAAGCGAATACAAGATTACGAAAAGTTTTCTTATCTGGAGATTCAAAGGTTAATTGAGGATAATTTAAAAAGTTAAATCTTGTGAAATTATTTTTCTGGCGTTTTGGAAAACCCATTGCATATTGAATAGGCAACTTCATATCTGGTAAGCCAACCTGGGCTTTAATACTACCATCCTCAAACTGCACCAAGGAATGAACGATACTTTGTGGGTGAACAATTACTTCAATTTGTTCTGGTTTTAAATTAAAAAGCCATTTAGCCTCAATAACCTCCAAACCTTTATTCATCATACTTGCAGAATCAATGGTGATTTTAGCTCCCATATCCCAATTTGGGTGTTTTAGGGCTTGCTCTTTTGTTACCGATTGTAATTCATGAGTTGACTTGCCCAAAAATGGTCCCCCACTTGCGGTGAGAATAATCTTTTCAATAGGATTCATATACTCTCCAACCAAACACTGGAAAATAGCTGAATGTTCACTATCAACTGGCAAAATACGAACTCCTTTTTTCCGAGCTAAATTCATGACCAATTCACCTGCAACAACCAATGTTTCCTTATTTGCTAGAGCAATATCCTTTCCCGCATTAATTGCAGCAAGAGTTGGTTTTAAACCAGCGTACCCAACTAAAGCCGTCAAAACAACATCTATTTCTTTATACTCAACAACTTGTTCTAAAGCATCAACACCAGAATAAACATTAATATCTTCATTGTACAAAGCCTCACTCACCTGTGAGTACTTTGATTCATCAACAATAACGACAGCATTTGGCCGAAACTTTTTAGCTTGCTCAATTAATGCCTCAGCATTTTTATACACTGTAAGTACTTCAACTTGAAAAAGCTGCGCTTGCTCCTCAATCACCTCAAGAGCCTGTGTCCCGATTGAGCCTGACGACCCGAGAATAGCGATTCTTTTCTTTTTAATTTCTTCTGTCATTCAAGCTTTGAAATTTGAAAGTTTATCCGCTATTTTTCTGTCATTGCTTAATCTAGGAACTTTATTTTGACCACCTAGTTTACCTATCGATTTCATGTATTCAACGAAAGCGTCTCTTTTCAATTGTGAAAGAACAATTGGACGCAGTATGTTTCCTTGAATCAAATCTTGATAATACACATTTTGCTTTTGCATTTCATCATCAATAACCTTAGTGAAAACTTCCAAATCTTCAGGTTTTTTCGAAAATTCTACAAACCATTCATGATATGGCAAGCTATTTTCCCCTCCATCAACCTGAGGAGCAACGGTAAACTCAACAACATCAGCCCCAGTTTCCTCACAAGCCTTTATCATCGATGCTTCAACCTCCTTTCCAATAACATGTTCTCCAAAAGCTGATATGAAGTGTTTAATTCTTCCCGTTACAATTATTCTATATGGATCAATTGAAACAAATTCAATGGTGTCTCCAATATTATATCCCCAAAGTCCAGCATTTGTGTTTAAGATAATTACATAATTAATACCCAACTCCACATCTTTCAAGCTTAATCTAGGTGGATTTTCCGAAAAAAACGAATCTGCAGGAATAAATTCGAAAAAAATACCCGCATCTACATTTAAAAGTAATCCTTCTTTTATTTGAGAATCTTGAAAAGCAATAAACCCTTCAGAGGCAGGATAAACCTCAATAGTAGGAACTCTTTTTCCAACCAGCTTATCAAAAATTGGCTGGTACGGTTTATAATTGACTCCTCCTTGAACAAAAAGAGAAAAATTTGGGAAAACATCTTTAATTTCTTTGCCGGTCCTTGCTTCAATTCGCTCAAAATACATTTGAACCCATGGCGGAATACCAGAAATTAAACGCATATCCTCGTGAATAGTCTCATCTATTATTTTTTCCAACTTAGCCTCCCAGTCCTCAATGCAGTTGGTCTCCCATGAAGGCATCCTGTTTTTTTGCAAATAATTGGGAACATAGTGTGCAACAATACCACTCAATCTTCCAAAAGGAACTTTTCCTTTTTTGTCTAATTCAGGAGAACCTTGCAAAAAAATCATTTTACCTTCAGTAAATTCTGCCCGTCCTGTTTCATGCATGTACATCAATAAGGCATTCTTAGCTGCGTCAATATGATGTTGCATTGAATCTTTTGATATTGGAATATATTTAACTCCTGAGGTAGTACCTGATGTTTTACAAAAATACAATGGTAATCCTGGCCAAAGAACGTCCTGTTCGCCTTCAACAACTTTTTCGACATAATGCTTTATGCCCTCATAATCTTGGACAGGAATATTTTTTTTAAATTCATCATACGTCTTGATAGACGAGAAATTATGGTCTTTTCCAAATTGAGTTTTTGAAGCTTTTGAAACAAGCTGTTTCATGGTTTTAGCCTGAACGGCTAAAGCATTATTTGTCCAATAATGTACCTTTTTTGCTTGTCGTTTTGCATAAAATTTCGCGAGTTTCGCCTTGAGTCCCATTCAAAATTGAATTTCAGTCAAAAATAACCATTTATAAGTAGGCAAAAAAATGAAAATGGTTTGATTATTGTCCCCGAAGTACTAAACTAGTATTTTTAAATACCGTGTTAAGTAAACTACCCTACAAACTCTTTTGAGTCATCTGGTTCTTCAATTTTTTCAACCCCTTTCGCCTCGTTTTTTTTCTTGTTGAAAAATTCTGTTTGAAAAATACTTCTCTGAAAAAGAATTATCAAACATACCCCAACTGAAATAGCAACATCAGCGAGGTTAAATATTGGAGGAAAAAAACTTAAACTAAACATATCGACAACTTTCCCTGTTAAAAAGTGGGCATAGCCATCTCCAATTGAAACTTGCTCAGCAACTATGGAAGAATAATGTGGGCTTTCACTAAAAATCAGCCCATAAAATAAACTATCAATTATATTACCAAAAGCTCCGGAGAAAATCAATGAAATACTAATAATCAAACCTCTAGAGACTTTACGCTTAATTAAACCAATTAAATAATACAGAATCACTGCAACAGCAATAATTCTAAACAGACTCAATAAAATCTTTGCACCGTCAGGGCCTAGAAAAGGAATTTCCCAGCCAAACGCCATACCCGGATTTTCAACAAAATGCAAATCAAACCAATTTTCAATCAAAGGCACCGTTTCCCCGTAATAAAAGTTCAATTTGATAAAAACCTTTATCCATTGATCAAAAAATAAGGTTAAAAATATCGTAGTAAATGCAATTATGTATCTATTTCTCACAACGGCTAATTTAAGCCCTACAAATATAGAAATTAAAACGATTTGCTCTTTTAACCGTTAAGTTAAATAGCATGCTGAAAAGTAAGAAAATAAAATTTTTGAAAATATCATCTGAACTAGGTGCTGGAATAAGAGGAGCATCTGAGGGTTTTGAAGGGCTAAAATCCGCAGCAGCAGCGACAGGAAGTACGCTTTTCAGCGATTATGAAATTATTTCAATTAAAGATGAAAACGACTCTCTTTTAAAAAACATCAATTTCCCAAGTGCCAAAAGGATTCGATCAATCTATGAAGTTTTAAATCGAGTCAAAAAAACTGTGAATGATGAAGTAATTCAGAGGCACTTTCCTCTTCTGATTTCTGGGGACCACTCAATTTCAATGGGAACGATTGCAGGCATAAAATCTGCATTTCCAAATAAAAAAATTGGTGTTGTTTGGATTGATGCCCATGCTGACATTCACACCCCATTCACAACACCATCTGGAAATATGCACGGCATGCCAATAGCCGCTTCACTTGGGCTGGATAATTTTTCATGTGCTTCCAACACACCCAAAAAAGAGGTTATAGAGCTTTGGAATAATATTAAAGCTCTAGGCGATAATGCCCCTAATTTAGAACCAAAGAATATTGTTTATGTTGGAGTTCGAGACACTGAATGGGAAGAAGACAAATTAATTACAAAATTGGGCATCCATAACTACAAAGTTGATTTTATAAGAAGAAACAAAGGAATTAAATCCGCTGAAACCATTTTAAAAAAACTCGAAAACGTTGATCTAATTTATATCTCTTTTGATGTGGATGTATTGGACATTTCCTTAAGCATGGGAACTGGAACCCCTGTTCCGAATGGGTTGTTTTTGAATGAAGTTAAATCCTTAATCTCAGAGCTTTCAAAAAGTGAAAAGCTATGCTGTTTTGAGATTGTTGAAATAAATCCCACAATTGATAATAAAGGAAATTTAATGGCAGAAATGGGCCTTGAAGTATTGGAAACTTTAATCCAATGCCTAAATACTACCTCTTAACCACATTCAAAGATTCGGAATTTTTTCCATCTACCAGAATGTTTAACGTGTATATACCCGGTAATAAATTTGATAAGTCCAATCGAATCATCCCATTTAAATACTTAGTATTAATCGCTTTTACCAATTGCCCACTTTGGCAAAAAACTTTAATTATCGCTTTATCTAAATCATCATCACTCCTTAAAACAATATTATCTAGAAATGGGTTTGGAGATGCAAACCAATTCAATCCATCATTTTCAATGTTCACATCACCTCTAACGCTATTCAAACAATCTAAATCGATTTTATAATCAGACTTAATAATTTCAGATACTACAGCATCATTAAAACTACTAGTATTCGTATGGTCAAAAAAAGTTTGATCAATTATAGATTCACTACCCCCCATCCAATCCTGCAGTACTGTTCCAAAAACAGCTCTGTAATCATATTGCACCGTTTCAACTTGCCAGTTATTTTCTTGCGATGCTTCATTCAAATCTGGATTAATACCTGAGACACCTCCCTCAACAGCTTTTCCAAAAACAAACATAGGCGCAACTTCTCCATGATCAGTACCTAAATTACCGTTTTCGGCAACTTTTCTTCCAAATTCAGAATACGTCATTGCAATAACATCATCATCTATGCCAAGCCCATCAACATCAGACATAAAAGCACTTATTGCACCATTTAACTCCTTTAGAAGAACATCATGTCTTCCTAAAATATCACCATTTCCAGTTTCCAGCTGATTGGCATGTGTATCGAAACCTTTAATCCGAACCATATATATCTTGGATTCAAGTCCCCCTTTTATTAATCTAGCAACTGTTTTTAATTGATCAGACAAATTCGTATCAGGATATGTAATCGAATTGCTTCCATTGTTAAAAGCATCAGAAATAGCGCTAGCATAAACATTAGCCAATTTATCTGTTTCAATGATATAATTTAACTCAATTCCATAATCCGTCCCCATAGGAATATTAGCGGGAGCCTCCCCACCAAGCCCATTAATTACCGAATAAAACCCTGAAGCATCCTGGTTGGTTATATTCATATTCATTCCATGCTCTTGTAAACCATGAAAGCCTAGAGAATTTTTCACATTTCCCATTTGAACAGCAAAAGGGTAAGAACTTCCTATTTCATCCGCATACATTTGCTCCATATATCTCCCAATCCAACCTGAAGTCTTTCCATTTTTCCAACCATTGCCATCATTTCCAGTCATGTATATATCACTTGACGCAAAATGACTTTTATTTTGAGATGGATACCCAACCGATTGCAACAATCTCATTTTCCCGTTATCGTAAAGATTTTTAAACTCATTAAGAGAAGGATGCAACCCTAACTGCTTATTTTCAGCTAAACCCGAATCTAATGGAATGTATTTATTAACTCCTGTATCTGGAACTTTTATGGTTGGTCTAAAATTACTGTAGAGATCATAATGATTTAAGGGAACAAGTGTATTTAACCCATCGTTCCCTCCATCTAAATTTATCAAAACAAGTCGCCTTCCACTAAAATCACAATTTTTAATTTCCTGCATCTCCATAATCCCCTTCATTTCAAAAGGAGTAAGAGCTATAGCAGAGGCAGTTGCGCTTAATTTTATAAATTTTCTTCTTTCCATAAGCTTTTACATAATTTGAAATTCAGCAGCATTTACCATCGCTGTTAGCAATTCATTTAATCGGATACGAGCAGTCGTATCATCGCCCCCTAGATAATCGGCCCATGCTCCTGTCCAGTATACATCTCCTAATGTACCTGTTAGAATATCCTTGAAATAATCTACCCGATCTTGATCGATATCTTCGGGATACAGGTATTGCGCTATTTCAGTCACTATTGTGGTGGCATCATAAGGATTAGATATTGTTGACTGTACATATGCTACAGAATCAACAATTGATTCAAAACTACCTCCACCAGTAATTAAGTTCTTTCCCATAAGAAAGGAGTCCATATATTTATATCTTGCAATAATACTTACCGAGGTAAACCATTGGCGATCATAGTTTGGCTCTTGGTAATCAGCAGGATAACCCGCGACAGAATCGGGAGAAAACATATTGAACCCGGCAGCAGAAAAACAGGAATTGTGTGCGAAATTTTTGAAAAAATAATGATAATATTCCTCCCATTTATCTTGTTGATTTGCATTAACAAGATTTACCTTAAATGCTGAAATTATTTCGGTCCATAACTGCATTGGGTGTTTTATAATAGAGCCAATGATATTATCCGTATTTTGGTTATCATCTTCATCATAAAAATGTTCACTTTCCAACAGTTTCTTTAGCACTGGTAACAATTGGAAACCATTATCTCTTAAATCCTGAGCTAATGGATTTATGACATCTGTTTCTACAGAGGGATCCCATTCACTTTTGACAAAAAAACGATACAATTTTCTAACATAAGAAACCGCAGTGGCATCCTGTGAAAATACCATATTCACAAAGTCCTCATGTTCTTGTAAAATAGAAGCAACATCTGAACCTCCCGTTATAGTGGTATTTCCGAAGGCAGCGCTAAACGTTTTATCATCTTGTACGTGATGATTAACTTTGATATATCCCATTGGCAATCCAGTCTCTGCATCAATAATACTTCGATCATTTTTATTCTTAAATCCTGAAAAAACCTGAGCAGCCATTTGAACATCGTGTTCTGTGTAATTTGTATAATCACCATCGCCCTGTTGTTCTCCCTTAAGAATAGTAAATAACTCCAAAAATTCACGCGCATAATTCTCATTTGGATTCCATCGATTGTTTACATTGTTATCTAAATAAAGGAGCATAGCATTATCAATGGTTATTTTATTTGCTAAGGTTTTTAAATCACCAAAAGCATACTTTTGAAGAAGTCTTAAGTGATCATAAAAATGAGTTGATGTGCCTGTCCCAGAATCCTTTGAAGTGGTGAAGCAAGTATGCAGAAACAAAGTTAACTTATGTTCCAATGTAATCTCATTAAAGGCATTATACCACCACCAACCGGCAATACTTATTCTCTTTGCTCCCTGTCTTGTAAATTCACCCGGATCTTTTGTGGAACTGGTCCAATGCATGTCCTCCCAATCTTCTCCCTTAGGATCAATTGGCTCATACAGCTTACGAACTGATGGAGCACTTAAGCTCCATAAAGCTTGTGAGGGAGTCAGATTAGCAAATTCATCTATCTTTTCAGGAGAAAAATTAAAACAAGATCTGCGCAAAAGATGCTTTGCCTTACGTCTACCAAGAGGTTGACTGTAAGCTGTTAATGATGGCATACAATATAAGTTTAATCGGGTTTGTCAATTTACACAATTTTACGGGCACTTCAATGGGGTTTGTACCAGATAAATAAAATTTTCAAATAGAAATAAATACCGCTTGAAAAATAGAATCAACGTTTAGACTCAAGATTGATAATTCTTAACTCTAATTCTGATAATTTCTCCTGAACTGGGTTTTTGTTGTCCATTGTAAAGCAGTTTGAAACAACACCTGTAACAGTGAAAGAAACCCCTTCTCCATCTTGTGGTTGATGACTTTGCCAAAAAATTTGGTTCTGCCTTATCAATACATATCCGAATGAAGATTTTGCAATGTTTTTTTTGCAAAAAATAATATCTCCCTTTTTGGCAACCACCCCATCTGTTTTAATGCTATCATCGATGGAGAGACTGAAATCAGACTTGTTAATTAAATTCGTTTTAAAAAAAGTATTTTTAGCGAGTATAGTTATATCACCGTTCTTCTCTATGAGAGTTTTTGGTAAAATTGATGGCAGTCCAACAGCCCCCTTTTCAGATGCTTTAAATGTAACAACATCCTCAGGAGAAAATCCGGATAATTGATTCACCGTCAATTCTGTTGTTATAATACCATCCAAAGTAATGCTAAATTTTTTAGCAATTTCTTTTAGGGTTTCAATCTTTGGTTCAGCCCTACCTTCTTCATATGAACCTATGGAACCTCTAGTTAAGTTAAACATCTTACCAAAATCGGTCTGGTTCAAGCCTTTAACGGTTCTTATCTTCTTTATATTTTTCCCAATAAACGACATGTATGCTAATTTTATTAGTAATAAATGCTAATTTTATTTGTTTTTTAGATTTATTTGTGCTATTCTTGTATAGATATATTAGCAAAACTACAAAATATGTTTCCACCATGGATAATTATCTTGAAAAAAAGAGTAAGACACAAACTTAATTTAAAGGAAAAAACGAATGGAATTAAAAAGAATAATATACATTTGAATTTATAAAAAATAAAACTGAAAATGGAGAATAATTTTAGCAAAATTAAAAATTACATCTTGGAATTAGGGCTCAACATATCCCTAGAAAAAGAAGATGATCAAATTTTGGTAATCCAAGATGAAAATCTTGGAATAAAAAACCTAGTAATTGGCTGCGCCGACCCAATTTTAATTATGGAGCAGTACATACTAGATGTAAAAAATGCGAACAAAGAAGTTTTTCAGGAACTCCTTCAAAAAAACCGCGACATTGTTCATGGAGCTTTTGTTCTGGACGAAACAGGAGGTAAAGTGATTTTTAGAGACACTCTACAAATTGAAAACCTGGATAAAAATGAATTGGAAGGGTCTATAAATTCCCTTACAATGCTACTTTCTGAGTATGGAAGTAAGCTCATTGAATTTTCAAAAAATTAAAACTAAAAGACATGAATTTTTTTAAAAGATTATTTAAAATAGGACAAGCAGAAGCCAATAGTGCACTTGAGAAATTAGAGGATCCAATTAAATTAACAGAGCAAGGAATACGAGATCTTAAACAAGATTTAAATAAAAGCCTCCAATCAGTTGCTGAAGTTAAGGCGCTGGAAATAAGATCCAAAAATGATGCTGAAACATATTCAGAAAAATCTCTTGATTATGAAAGAAAAGCTATGCTTCTTTTACAAAAAGCTGAAAAGGGTGAATTGGATACAGTTGAAGCTGAAAGATTAGCAACGGAAGCTCTTGCAAAAAAAGAAGAGCAAAAAGTCTTATCAAATCAAGCGTCAAACGACAAAGCTAATTTTGAAGAAAAAGTAAGTCAATTGAATAAAAACATTGAGACGATAAAATCAAATATCTCCAAGTGGGAAAATGAATTGAAAACTTTAAAAGCCAGAGTAAAAGTAAGTGAGGCGACTAAAAAGCTAAACAAACAAATGGCAAATATAGATTCAAACAACACTGTTTCGATGCTAGAGAAAATGAAAGATAAAGTCATTCAGGAAGAAGCTTTAGCAGAGTCTTATGGAGAAATTGCGAACACAAATAAAAGTCTTGACGAGGATATTGATGCCGCAATAGGTGATTCAGCTCAGGTAAAAGCAGAGGCTGACCTTAAAGCTCTTAAAGAAAAAATGGGTTTAAATTAAATTAAATGTTCATACTATTTTTATCTGGGATGATAGACATTCTTTTCTCGGCTCCAAACATAATACCAACACTCATATTTTGCTTTGTAATGAGCTATTGGCTGATGGTTATCCTTGGCGCTCTTGACATAAGCTCTCTTGATATTGATGTTGAGATTGATGTTGATGCTGACTTTGAAGTTGAGTATGAAGCGGATCTAGAAGCAACTGGAGAACATGATATATCCTTCTTAAACAATGTCTTGCGATTTTTCAACTTGAAGGATATTCCATTAATGTTTTTTATAACATTCTGGGTTTTCCCAACACTTATCGCAACGGTTTATCTAAATGACTTGTTGGGAATTGAATCCTTCCTATTCTCATTGGTTGTTTTTTTTCCTGTCGGATTCGCGTGTTTGTTTATTGCGAAATTTACTACTCTTCCTTTTGTCAAAATGTTTAAAGCATTAGATAACGATTCAGAGTCATCTATGGATTTATTGGGAAGAATAGTAACTGTCAAGTTTCCAATTTCTGAAACAAAAATGGGACAAGCTGAATCCTTTGAAAACGGATCCAGTTTTTTATTAAATGTTAAAACTAAGCATGGGGCTATGCAAAAAGGCGATCAAGCGATGATTGTGAAGTATATATCAAAGGACGATTGCTACATTGTTGAACCTCATTTTTCAATTGATTAATAACTTAAAACAAATTTAAATGTTAGATAATTTATTTCTTACAGTAGGCGGAGCGGGTGTAATCGTCCTTCTGGGTATCATAGCAATGGTTGCAAAATGGTATCGTAAAGCCGCTCAAGGACAAGCATTAGTAAAAACAGGTGTTGGCGGAACAACAGTTTCGTTTAATGGAAAATTGATTGTTCCTGTTTTGCATAGATTAGAGATTATGGATATCTCTTTAAAAAATATCACAATTTCTCGTAATGGTAACGATGGTTTAGTTTGTAAAGACAATTTAAGAGCAGATATAAAGGTTGTTTTCTTTGTCAGAGTAAATAAAACTTCTGATAGTGTAATTAAAGTTGCTCAATCTGTGGGATGTGAAAGAGCATCTGACCAAGAGGCCTTGGTAGGTCTTTTCGACTCCAAATTCTCAGAAGCCTTAAAAACAGTAGGTAAACAGTTTGACTTCGTTGATTTGTATAATAAACGTGATGAGTTCCGACAAGAAATTTTAAAGGTAATCGGTACAGATTTAAATGGATACATATTGGATGATGCAGCCATTGACTATTTGGAGCAAACACCAATTGAGCAGTTAAGTGAATCCAATATACTTGATGCTGAAGGTATTAAAAAAATCATTGACATTACTTCTCATGAAAAAATTGCCGCCAACCTTATTCAACGAGAAAAAGAAAAAGTAATCACCAAGCAAAACGTTGAAGCTAGAGAAGCAATTCTTGAACTAGAAAAACAGTTGGCCGAAAAAGAAGAACAGCAAAAAAGAGAGGTCGCCAATATTAAATCTAGAGAGGAAGCAGAAATTATTAAGGTTGCAGAAGAAGAAAGACTAAAGTCAGAAAACACAAGAATTGCAGTTGAAGAAGAGTTAGCTATAGCTGAAGAAAACAAGCTAAGAGAAGTTATCGTTGCTGCAAAAAACAAAGAAAGAACATCTGCTGTAGAGACTGAAAGAGTTGAAAAAGATAGAATGCTTGAGCTCACAGAGAGAGAGAGAATAGTAACACTTGCTCAAATTGAGAAAGAAAAAGCCGTAGAAGAGGAAAAAAAGAATATCCAGGAGGTTATTCGTGAAAGGGTTTCGATTGAAAAAACTGTTGTCGTAGAAGAGGAAAGCATAAAGGACACTAAAGCTCAAGCCGAAGCAGATCGAGATAAACTAGTTGCCATAACAAAAGCCGAAGAAGAAGCAGAGGCAGCGTTAGTTCAACAAATCAAAAAAGCAGAAGCTACAAAGCAAGCTGCTGAACATTATGCTAAGCAAAAATTGATTGATGCTCAAGCAAACCAAGAAGCATCTACTCAACAAGCACAAGCAATTAAAACCTTAGCCGATGCAAAAGCAGCAGAAGAAGCCGCAATTGGTATTTCAGAAGCTCAAGTAATGGAGGCCAAAGCTGCTGCCCACGAAAAAGAGGGAGACGCCAATGCTGCTGTAATTGAAGCTGAAGCTCTTGCCGAAGCAAAAGGAATACAAGCGAAATCTCATGCTCAAGCAATAGCCGATTTAGAAATTGGGGAAGCAGCGGCAAAAGTCGCTAAAGAAAAAGGGTTGGCAGAAAGTGAAGTTATTGCAGCCATAGCCGCAGCAGATAAAGAAAAAGGACTTGCTGAAGCAGCTGTAATTTCTGAAAAATATCACGTTGAAGCTGTTGGAATAGATGAAAAAGCTGCCGCAATGAAAAAGTTTGACGAAGTTGGTAAAGAACATGAAGAATTCAAACTTAAATTGAATAAAGATAAAGATGTAGAGCTTGCAGGAATTAACATCCAAAAAGACATCGCAGAAGCTCAAGCTTCTGTATTAGGTACTGCACTTGAATCCGCGAAAATTGACATCGTTGGTGGAGAGCAAGTATTCTTCGATAAAATTGTAAATGCCATCTCAAATGGTAAATATGTTGAGCGAGCATTAAACAACTCTCCAGCCTTAACGGAAGTTAAAGACAATTTATTAAATCATACAAATGGTTCAGGTATGGGAGAGAGAATTAAATCTTTAATCAATCAATTCGGAGTAACCTCTGAGGACATGAAGAACCTAAGTGTAGCGAATTTATTGATAAAAATGAATTCGGAAGCATCGGATTCAAAAACGAAAGGAATCCTAGCACAATTACTAGAGACAGTAAACAAAGCAGGAATAGGAAATCTTACTCCAGATAACCTTGGAATTAAAAAGTAAATCACATGACCGTAGACAGAGACATCTACGGTCATATTCACTTTAAAAAACAGTGATGTCAGTAGACAAAAATCAAAAATCCAGCGCACCATCAGGAACCTTGGAAAAGGGAACCTATGAAATTATTAAAAGCCGTTTGCAAAAAGGTGCCGACGACTTAAAAAGTCGGTTAATTAAACTTAACTCATTACGGAAAGAAGTTTTTGGCTCAATTGAAACTGAATTGATTGCAAATGAGCGAATTACCACTAAAAACAAGTGTGTTCCTCGCGATATGATACCTTTTGGTAACTCATTTATTTTCGGGTACAATGTTCATATTGGTTTACGAACAACAACTAGTGTTGAAGATGTTTTCACAATAGCGGATTATAAGAATCATCATTTTCAAAACAGCCCTTCTCAAATTTTAAATGACAAACGTTTTATTTCAGAGTTTGAAAACTTATACCAGTACTACAGGGAAACACAGTTTTCTAAATTTGCTGAAATTGGCCCTTTCCTCTACATGATTTTCCAAATCGGAAAAAAAATAGAGGATATTAAAGTGTTTAAATGGAGAAAAGACAACGATACATTAACCTACATAGATAACAGAAGTGCCCACGAAGTTGTTTATCCTGAACAACATGAGTTCCGGTGGAAAAAAACCAACCGTGATATGTATCGACATGGAGATTATCCACATGTTTCAATAGAAGACAAAATTTTTGTTGAAACTATAAAAGGTGATTTAACTATAAAAATTGAAGACAACACCGATACAGGAAAAGGTATATATGCTGAACCCGTAGAATACAAAGAACAGGTTCTTGAGGATGCACTAATTGAATACGCAATAGTTGAAAACCTAGTATTTTTAAAAATACAACCCTACAAAGAAGAAAGTACTAGGTTCATCATTTATAATGACAAAATCAAAGAAGCTATTAGAGTTGATGGAATAGAAAAATGCTGTGCGCTTTTACCAGATGATCATGGTGTGATTTTTCCTCAAGGAATTTACTTACAAACGGGTGAAGTAAGGCTCTTCAATATAGAATTAGATGAAATGCTTTTTGAAAAGCGCATTGCTGCTCCAAATGGAGAAGATTTCATGTATGTATTCTACAACAAATCTGTAGGAACCTACCTTTTACTATCCTATAATTTGATTGAACAAACCATAAAAAAACCAATCATTTGCCACGGATACTCAATATTTAAAAACGGAGAACTTTGCTTTTTTAAAACCGAAGAAGAGGCTCAAAGTCATCATTCCATTCAAATCTGGAGCACTCCCTTTGCAGAAGAAGCACTTCAAAAAAAAGAGGAAGTCGAAAACTTTTTAACTAAAATCGGGAACAAAGAAGTTGTTCGATCAATGGCCGAATGCAAAGAAATCATTAAACTGGTTGAAAAAGAAGACTCATACACAAACCTTTACTTAGATCTTGTTCAAAAATCTACTGATGTTTTAGATTCTTATTACTGGCTAAATAAAAAAGAAGCCTACTCAATTGAACAACCTCTATTTGATATTCAAAAATCATCAAAAAATGCAATTGATGAGTTTGAAAAAGTAATCAAACTAAAAAAAGCTAGTGCTGAGGCCTTAGAGGAAGTAGAATCATCATACAATGAATTAATAAAAGGAATAAAGAGGTCAACAAATGATAACATCGATAGTTTTGTTGAACTATTAATTCATTTGAGGACAATTCGCGGAAATGTAATTTCTTTGAAAGAAAAACGCTACATTAACCTAATTCGAATTGAAGAAATTGACAACGATCTTGAATTTCAAGGGAACATTCTAAGTGAGAATTGTGTCAAGTTTTTACTTAAAGCCAAAGCACTACAGCCTTACGCTGCAAAAGTTGATAAAATTAAACATGAGGTGAATAACCTCAAAAAAGTTGTTGAAGCAAACACTGCAGAAGAAAACATAGAAAAAATATCCTCTGAATTGGAGATGTTGATTGATATTGTGAGCAACTTGAAAATTGAGGATCCCACCCAAACAACCAAGATAATTGATGGGATTTCAGACATTTACTCTCAATTCAACTTAATCAATGCTAATCTTAAAAAGAAACGAAAAGCTCTTCAAAGCCATGAAGGTCAAGCTGAATTTAATGCTCAAATTAAATTAATCTCACAAGGTATTATTAACTATTTAGACCTCTGTGATGAACCCGAAAAGTGTGATGAATACTTATCGAAACTTATGATTCAACTCGAAGAACTAGGGGGGAAATTTTCGGAATTTGACGAATTTATTGAAATTTTAACCACGAAACGCGAAGAAATTTACAATGCTTTTGAATCAAAGAAGGTTCAACTCATTGAGAAGCGAAATAAGAAATCAACCTCACTAAAGTCTTCAGCCGATAGAATAATAACAGGGATCACCAATCGATTAAAAGGAATAAAAACAGAAAGTGAAATTAATGGATACATGGTGTCTGATTTAATGGTAGACAAGGTTAGAGACGTCATTAAAGAACTCATCAACATAGGTGACACAGTAAAAGCAGACGAGATTCAAAGTCGATTAAAACGTGTACAGGAAGACGCCTTGCGTCAATTAAAAGATAAGAATGAACTTTTCGAAAGTGAAAACATCATATCTTTTGGAAAACACAAATTCTTGGTGAATAAACAGAATATTGATTTAACCATTGTTCCAAAAGAAGACGGACAGTACTATCATATAACTGGAACAAACTTCTTTGAAAAAATTGAAAAC
>Ga0160423_10000914_pt1 | contig 24566 bp, 21 predicted proteins | sample CRUFie14St8metaG_FD_108191 | JGI IMG/M metagenome (GOLD analysis project Ga0160423, IMG submission 108191) | Marine microbial communities from the Costa Rica Dome - CRUD Field 142mm St8 metaG | ecosystem: Environmental > Aquatic > Marine > Oceanic > Photic zone | place: Costa Rica: the Eastern...
AGTTCTCCGGCCCTGTTCCATGATTTTCATGGTAAAATATCTCGTTGATGACCGGGTTCGCCGTGCTCTTCGTGCTGAGAGATAGAAAAGCAATTAGGAGCAGTGAGACGGCACAGTGGAGATATGGGTGCGTGGCAGCAGATTTTTGCATGGATGGGGGGAGTTCTCCCGCTCTCTGCGGAAGCCGTGCAGGTTGTTAAGACGGACGAAATCTCCGTGGAGCATATGGTATGGAAGCTGCAGTTTCGAGGGCAAGCGTATTTGCGGGGATGGGCTGCGACTGCGGGATGGGGCGACGCCGTATGAAAATCGTCCAAGAAAATCCGTGGAAGAGTGTCTTGATTAGTGCAGGCAACTAAATAGGAAGGTTCAAGCTAGTCCATGATGAAGGGTCGTATAGCATTACGGGTCAGGAGATCAGCAATCGTTTTCACGATGATCGGCGTGACCGTTCCCTCATTTGGAGTAGAGCGGGAATATGTTGATCGAGCCCGTCTTACCGAATCCGAGGAAGCATTGGTTCTCAAGATGGCGCGGAATCGCGGAATCGAAGAGGTGGCGAAGATCAGGACCTACAACATGTTTCCCACTCCGTTCCGGGGAATCGCTGTGCATGGTCCGGATCAAATAGAGGGACGTGAGGTCTCCCACCGCGTTCTCAGCGTGAGCTATCGAAAATGGTTGGAGCCGGGAGCTAACCCGTGGAAGGACGATCTTCTCATGGGAGATTTCTGGGCGGGACGGGCGAAGGTAGTGAAGAAGACGATTCTTCGGCATGGAAAAGACGAATTCCGAATCGCAACTCCGAGGGGAATTTCAGTGGAAGTCTGCGAGTCGGTCTTGGCGCATCTTCTCGACGGACGCTACAGGCTCGGGCCTGCGGTAGAGGAGAAGATGATGGACGGAGTAGATTGGTTGAAGCCGCTCCATTTTGGGAAATGGAAAGATCTTATCTCAGCCGGCTACGGTCATAAAAATAAAGGCTCGGGATTTTTCGATCTGCAAATCAAGGTTGTGGGAAAAGAACTTACCATCGAGCAAGTGTTTCAGGCGATTCCCTAGGGCCAGAGCCAGCAGCTGCTTATGAGAACAATTTCAATTTTCCTCTGCGCTCTCGGTTTCGGATTCCCCGTGTGGAAATCACAAGCTGAAACCCCTCCTAATATTGTTTTCATATTTGCCGACGATTGGGGTTGGGGAGACCTCGGGTGTCACGGGCATCCCTACATCAAGACTCCGAATATTGATCGGCTCGCGAGGGAAGGGACGGATTTTCATCGATTCACGGTGGCAAGTGGGGTGTGTTCGCCGAGTCGGACCGCGGTGATGACCGGCCATTTCCCGGCCCGCTACAACATCGATGGTCATTTTGCGTGGGTGCCAAGTAACCAGAGGCGGAACATGCCTGACTGGCTGGATCCCGGAGCGCCTTTGCTGTCGAGGTTTCTGCAGGGCGCGGGGTATGCGACGGCCCACTTTGGGAAATGGCACCTGGCCAATGACATGATTCCTGACTCGCCTCCCCCGAGTGACTATGGATTCGACGTCTCTGCCGCCTTTAATTGCTCAGGAAAACAAATGCCTGTTCACGAAGATGCGCGGAGAACGGTTGACTTCATTGAAAGTAGTCATGCGGAGGGAACGCCCTTCTATGTAAACTTGTGGCTCCATGAGCCGCATACTCCGTTTCATACTCTGCCTGAGTATCGGCAGCGCTTCCCGGGCCTGAGTGAGCGGGATAATATATACGCCTCCGTTCTCGCACATGCGGATGAAAGAGTGGGGAAAGTCCTCGATGCTCTGGACCGGTTGAATCTTGCGGGTAACACCCTTGTAATTTTCAGCTCAGATAACGGTCCAGCACGGGCTCAGCCCGGAACAAAACTCCAGACCATGAATGATACTGCTACCGGTGAGGGCTATAATATTGCTGCCGCGAAGGGTGTTACCGGTGGGCGCAAGGGTTATAAAGCGGCCCTTTTTGAGGGGGGAATCGGAGTGCCGTTTATTGCCCGTTGGCCCGGCAAGATCGAGTCTGGAAAAATCGATCGGACCTCTCTTCTTTCGGCGGTAGATCTTCTCCCCACCTTTTGTGAGATCGCAAATGTCAAGCTTCCCTCAACCTACCGACCTGATGGCATCAGTCAGGTTTCTGCGCTGAAAGGCAAGGGGCAGGCAAGGCGGTCCAAGCCCCTGTTCTGGAAAACGATCGCTCCATGGCCAGCCCGAAAGACCAAGCCGGACCACTGGGTGTCCTTTGCGGTTATCAGTGAGAACTGGAAATTGGTGGCCAATCGGAGCGTGAATTATATTGAGCTGTACGATCTCGAGTTAGACCCACTCGAGGCAGTCAACATAGCGGATAAGCACGAGAAGGAAGTGAGACGGCTCAGGACAATGCTGAAAGAATGGAGAGACAGCCTGCCGGATCGTCCTTCGGGGAAGGTTTTCTCCCGGCTACGGGACGAGGGAAGACCTTAGGAATTTGCCGGGCGGTCCTTCGAGTGAAAAAGGGAAGAACACCATGCCAAGAACGTCTTGCGCAATAAGGCGTTAAATAAACGCAAAAAAGAGCGTTAGTTTTCTGGCCTCGGGTCGTCAAGAGAGACAGGTTCGAGTCGAGTTACGACAGTGACTTCAATGGGCATCTGCGAAGATCGCACGACTGCTCCAAGATCCAAATTACCAAACACGAACCCTCTTGCATGAGTATGAGCTACCGCTTTCCTTTCCTTCGCGCTTTTTCAGTCGTTGCTTCGCTGGGAATGACGACCTTTCCCTGTGACGTCAGGGGAGAGGCATCCCTGCCGGCCCCCGACGGTAAGCCCGCTGACGTGTCGAAGCCTGTTCAAGTCTTCATCATCATGGGGCAGTCAAATACGTTGGAATTTGGGAAAGTGAAGGGAGATAAGGAAGGCTCGCTTGAGCATGCTGTTAAGAAGGAGAATCTCTATCCGTTCATGGTGGATGACGCTGGCAACTGGACGACTCGTAAGGATGTTCGTAACCTGCACGTGATGGGAAGTGGTGGTCCCGGGAAGACAAGTGTCAGGCGTAATGACTGGCTTACTGTCTCTGGTGGAAAGATTGGTATCGAAACCGGCATCGGACATCACCTCGGCAATGCTCTGGATGCTCCGGTTCTGATCCTCAAGAGCTCGATCGGCAACCGCAGCCTGGGCTGGGACTTGCTTCCTCCTGGCAGCCCGAGACACGAAGTCGAGACCACCGACAAGAAAACTGGAAAAAAGATCACAATGGTGACGCCTGCTCACAAAGACGAGGTTCGTCATCCGAGCTGGATCAAGGGGGAAATACCTGCACCCCCTAAGCATGCTTGGCACGCGGGACTCCAGTATCTTGGAGATGTCGCCCGGGCAAAAGAGGTTTTGACCAAATTGCCCGAATACTATCCCGGCGCACCAGTGCTTTCGGGGCTACCGGGATACGAAGTTGCCGGATTTCTATGGTGGCAAGGGGATAAGGATCGTTACAACGCGGCCCATGCGGCGATGTATGGGAAAAACCTCACCCAGCTTTTCAAGGCTCTCCGCAAAGAATTCGCAGCGCCTAATGCCAAGATGGTCGTCGCCACCCTCGGCCAGACCGATAAGGACAGCGCTCAGGGAAATGAGAAGCTGATTCTCGATGGGATGTTTGCCTTCGGGAATGACCATAAGGGAGAAGCCGCTATCGTGTACACTCACCCACTCTCCATGGGCGGAGCCTCCAACGGGCATTATGGGGGAAACGCCAAGACCTATATGAATGTCGGCTTGGCCATGGGTAAGGCCATGGTCGATCTTCTGAAGGACTAGTAGGTAATGACTTCGACGCCCAATTAACGGTGCTAATGCAGCCTCAGGGAGATGAAGAGGAATGATGATGTGGCGCTTCTGGCCCCATCAGTGGTGTTGCTGGCTGGCGCAATTTCTCTCGGTTTGGGAGGTGTCACTCAGTCGCTTTCCAAACATAGAGGCCTTGGCATCGAAGACCCAATAAACATGGTTGGTTTTATCCTTCTCGCGGTAGGGGGGTGGACATTTTCAGCAACATTCCTCAAACGCAATCGCAAGGATGATTGAATCTACCAGTGGCAATGGTCTGTTATCCCGAGCCATTATTGTTTCTCGGTTCTGTTCAAATAGGATTTTCAATTAAGCCAGAACGTAACTCGACATGATAAGAAATGCCGCCTTCCGAAAAAGCTGCCGACGAAGATTGACTCTCTTTACTATATTCGTTCTTGCCGGCCTCGATGTCCAGGCTGCTGATGCAGCGAATACTCCGGTCAAGGTATTCATTCTTTCCGGCCAATCGAACATGGTAGGAGCCGGGAAAGTGGATGGTGGCAGTAGTCGCTGGGGAGCTGAGTTTATCGACCCGGTGGTTTCTGTTTACAAGGGGGCATACGATCCAAAAGCGGACTACGACGTTCTGGAGCCGGTCAGAGCCTTGAAGCTCGGGAAATTTGGGGGGGTCACACCCACCCCCTATCCAGGTGGTGGAACTCAGGTAACCCGTGGCTTCATTCGAGTCGAAGAAACAGGGATCTATGAGTTTCGCCCAGGCTATGGAGGCTCCATGGACAATGTCATGGAGGTGGACGGCAGGGTAGTACATCGCAAGGAGGTAAACGGAGACGCCGTTCGCGAAGAGATCCGCCTTGAGAGAGGAAAAAGGGTGCCCTTCAAGATCACATACTTTTCGGCTGATGCGAACGGGCTGGGTTGGATCGTGCGTCTGGACGTTCCCGGGGCTCTTTCGACTATGGTAAAGTTGAAAGGGATGTATCCTTATCTGATCGACGAGAGCCGGCAGTGGAAGTTTCGTGATGACGTCTACTACAAGGGAGTTGTGGCTGCGACTGGAAGCCACTGGTTGGGAGTTGCCAGGGGACGAATTGGCCCGGAGCTTGGCTTTGGACACGCAGTGGGTAACCACATGAAGGAGCCGGTCCTTATCTTGAAGACCTCGCAGGGTAATCGCTCCCTCTCCTGGGATTTCCTGCCGCCGGGAAGTAAGCGCTTTGAGTATGACGGGAAGATCTATGCCGGCTACAAGGAGTCTCCCCTTTCATGGAGCAAGGGCTCCGATCCAGAGCCGATCAACTGGTATGCGGGGAAACAGTATGATGATTGCTTCGGGGCTGCCCATGACGTGCTCGACAATTTCGACAAGGAATTCCCACATTGGCAGGGGCGAGGATATGAAGTCGAAGGGTTTGTATGGTGGCAGGGTGATAAAGATCGCTACAATGAAGCCCATGCGGTTCATTATGAGAAGAATCTGGTTCGACTCATCAAGACGCTGCGCGGGGAATTTAAGGCGCCAAATGCGAAGTTCGTCGTGGCAACCCTTGGTCAGACAGCCAGGGGAGCGCCTCCGGGAAATGAGAAGTTAATTCTTGATGGTCAGCTTGCGGTCGACGGAGCATCAGGTAAATACCCTGAATTCAAAGGAAACGTTGCCACTGTTTATACCCACCCCCTCAGTCAGGGAGGAGCCTCAAACAGCCACTATGACGGCAACTCGCAGACTTATATGGATATCGGCGAGGCCATTGGCGAGGCCATGGTGGGTCTTATGAAACATGAGTGAGAGGTGGTCCGCTTGTATTTGACTGTCCCGGAAGAAATTGCGCTGCGGGGCTGCGTTAGGGCTTTCGCTGGACCATTCATGGTGTCGGTCCATGACAGCAGGGTGAGTGAGCGGAACAGATTCAACGATAAACGGTTAGGAAGGGCACGGGAAATGCACATCGAGGAGAGGTCGTATAATCCAGAGAAGTGATGTGAATGTTGTCGTAGCACCATACTATTGAATCTTTTTGATTCGACGCCAGATTCGTTAGAGATGAGGGAAAGGTTTGAGGTGTGACGATGTTTGTGATGTATCTGCACGATTGCCAGTCTGAGAGCATAACCCTAATTCGATGAAGGCTTCCTGTTATTTAATCTTTGCCGTAGTGCTATCGGTCTCTGCCCCATTGCTGCCTGCAGCCCCTTTCGCCTTCCGTAGCGATGATCGGGTTGCTCTTGTAGGTAATACTGTGGTGGAACGTGCGCAGCGTTTCGGACATGTCGAGACTCTGCTGAATCTGGCAGCTGGGGCTGAGGTGAAGGGCCTCACTTTTCGCAACATTGGCTGGAGCGGAGACTCGGTGTTTGGAGATGCGCGGTCTTATTTCGGTGCGCCCAAGGAAGGGCGGGATCGTTTGCAGCGGGTAGTGAAGGAGGTCAAGCCCACCGTAATTATGGTGTGCTACGGCACTAATGCGGCGATGACGGCAAAAGAAGGCTGGACTGATGACCCAGCTGGTGCAGATCGCTCGAAGGCCGGTGATAAGGAAAGCCTCAGCTTATTTGTAGAAGCCTACGGGAAGCTGTTGGATCTGATTGTAGCAGGAGCCGGAGCAGAGCTACGAGAAGTAGTCCTGATCTCGCCCCCTCCGCTGGAAAATCTGGGCCATCCGCTACCCGATCAGAGTGTCAACAATGCCCGTCTGGCGGTCTACCGCGATGCGATCCAGGATCTTGCGGGCGCTCGTGGGCACCGTTTCCTGGACCTGTTCCAAAGGATGGGGGGTAACAAGCTGAAAGCTGGAGAGCAAAGTCGAGGTCCGCTTACGATCAACGGGCTGCACTACGGGGATGCTGGCTATGTTTTGATCGGGGAGTCATTGGTGGGCGGGCTGGGTCTTACCCTGCCAGAAAATCTCTCTGCCAACGATCCTTCAGTGGTAGCCCTGCGTAAGAGAATCATGGAAAAGAATCGGCTGTTCTTCCATCGATGGCGACCATCCAACGAGACTTATCTGTTCCTGTTCCGAAAGCATGAACAAGGCAACAACGCGAAGGAAATTCCCATGTTTGATCCGCTAATCGAGAAGGAGGAGCAGAGCGTGGAGAGCTTGCGAACCGCAGTATTCAGCAAACTCTAAGGATACGGAGACTAACAATGAAGAGAATCATTCTATTTGGATTGTTGCTGCTGGCTGGAGCGCTGACCGCTTCTGCTCAGCGTGGGTTGAAGGAGATCCCGAATCCTGACGTGAAGGTGCAGGAAGCGGGATTCAAGCTGCCGCCAGGAGCGAAGATTAATCTTTTTGCTGCGGATCCTCAGATCACCAAGCCGATTCACATGAATTGGGATGGCCAAGGCCGGCTCTGGGTGGTTGGTAGCCCGCTTTACCCTCATATTAAACCGGGAGAAGAGGAGACGGACCGGCTTTACGTTCTCGAAGATACCAACGGTGACGGTATCGCGAACAGCGTGAGCGAGTTTGCTGCTGATCTGCACATTCCGACCGCTGTTCTGCCGGGTGATGGAGGAGTCTATGTGGCAAATTCCACTGAGGTCCTTTTTCTGCGAGATAACGACGGTGACGGCAAAAGCGACGAGCGAAAGATCGTGCTCTCAGGTTTTGGGACCGAGGATACTCATCACCTGCTTCATACGTTTCGCTGGGGTCCAGCTGGACACCTCTGGATGAATCAGTCAATCTACATTCATAGCCACGTGGAGACCCCTTATGGGGTGCGGAGACTTCTGGGAGGGGGGATGTGGCACTTCCGCCCCGAGACCGGGCAGCTCGAGGTTTTCATGAAGGGCCTGGTAAATTCGTGGGGCCATGTCCTCGACGAATGGGGGCAGAGCTTTATGACCGATGGAGCGGGAGGTGATGGTATCAACTACGTTTTTCCAAGATTCGTAGGGGTGACGTCGCCTGGAGCATCGCGGGTCCTGCGCGGACTTAATCCGGGGCAGCCGAAGCACTGCGGGTTGGAGGTTGTGACGGGCCGGCACGTGCCGGAAGAGTGGGTAGGAACTCTACTTGCGCCCGATTTCCGAGGTCACCGAATCAATCGTTTTCGTCTCACCCACAAGGGCGGAGCCTATATTTCCACCAAGATCGAGGACCTAGTCTCCTCCACTCACCGGGCCTTCCGTCCCATTGACGTCAAGATGGGGCCGGACGGAGCGATCTATATTGCGGATTGGTACAATCCGATTATTCAGCATGGGGAGGTGGATTTCCGGGATGCGCGCCGTGATCACACTCACGGGCGCATCTGGCGTATCAGCTTTCCTGAACGCCCTCTGGTGCAAAAGCCCAAGATTGTGGGGGCTTCGTCGGCAGGACTGGTGTCCCTTCTGGATTCACCGGAAGAGTTAACTCGCACTCGTGTGGCAGTCGAACTGCGGCAGCGGGACGCTAAAGAGATCATGCCGGCGCTTGAGAAATGGTATGGTTCGCTCACGGATGATCAGGCCCTGCAAAAGCTCCGTGCTATCTGGGGATCACAGGCAGTGGGCGCGTTCAAACGTAGCTGGGCGGAGGATCTGGTATCTGCCTCGAACCCCAAGGCACGGGCTGGAGCGCTGCGGGCCCTTTACTACACGGCGGGCGAAGAAAAGACGTCCCGGGCGCTGTTGGAGAAGGCGGTAGAAGACCCGAATCCGCAGGTGCGCTTGTGGGCAGTAAGCGTTCTGGCTCAGTTACCATGGCCAGACACGGTAGCATTGGCGTTGCGAGCACTGGAGAAGGACGGGGTGGACAAATATCTCGATTTTGCGGTGTGGTCGATCTGCCGTGAACACGCTTCGCGCTGGCTTCCCATAGCCCGGGAACGAAATCCCTTTCAACATACGTGGCAGCTCTTTTTCGCAGGGCGGGCTCTCAAGCAGCCGGTTGGAATCTCGCATGTTCTCAAGTCGCTGGCAGAGGGAGAGTTCGAGACCGAGGCCCAACTCGACGAAGTGATCAGCTGGATTGCAAATGTGGGTGAGGGAAACCATCTGGAAGTTCTTTTCTCTGTAGCGCTTGCGGACGGCGCATCAAATTCTCGCCAGATAAGGGCCCTGCGAGGCCTACGGGATGCTGTCCGTTTGCGTAAGCAGAGGCCTACCGGCCGTCTGAGCAGGCTGAACCGGTTTCTCGAGAGAGGGAATGGGGCGCTTTTTGCGGAGGCTGCTGCGTTGGCCGGAATGTGGAAGTTGGAGGAGGCCCGGGAGCCTCTTGAGAAGGCCTTCCTTGGGCCGGAAACTGTCTCTTCTAGCGCCGCTTTGGAGGGCTTGCGGGCACTTGGAGGAGTGAAAACAAAGCAGTTTTTTTCAACTACGGCGCGGAATGTCGAAATGGAGTTTGGTAAGCGCCTCCGTGCGGTGGTGGGGCAGACTCGTCTCGATCCCAGGAGTGGAGCAGAGTTAGCCGTATCTCTCCTCCAGGGAGCGAGCAGAGCGGAGGACGTGCGGATGATCGTAGATGCCTTTCTGGTGAATAAGAATGGGCCGTCTGCTCTGGCCGAGGTGTTGGAGCGCCCTGGGTCCGCCATGAATCCCTCGATGGCTCTTGTGGGATTGAATCACGCGGGCAGTTCGGCCAACAGGTCAGAGGCCCTGATCGAGGCCTTTCGAAAAGCGGGCAGTCTGACGCCTATGAAGCTCAAACTGAGCGATGTCGAGATGGAGGCTATGATGTTGCGGGTGGCAGCGGAGGGGAGTGCGATCAGGGGAGAACAGGCCTACCGCCGGGCGGGGATGCAGTGCATTGTGTGTCATGCCATTGGTGGGGCAGGCGGCATTATAGGGCCGGATCTGGTGAGCATAGGGGCGAGTGCTCCGGTAGACTACCTCATTGAGTCGATGCTGGAGCCTAGCAAGAAGATCAAGGAGGGCTACCACACTGCGGTGGTAACCACCCGAGCAGGCGATGTGCTAGCGGGTGCGATTGCCCGGCAGGACGATACGGAAATCGTAGTGCGGGACGCAAAGGGGATGGAGGTCAGGGTGCCCAGAGAGGAAGTGGCGAGCAGTAGTGTGAGCCCGGTGTCGCTGATGCCAATGGGCCTTACCGCGCAGCTGCGCGAGGACGAATTCGTGGATTTGATCCGATTTCTTTCCGAGCTGGGGAAGGAAGGGCCCTACAAGACAACGGCGCAGCGCTTCGTGCGCTCCTGGGAGGTTCTCCAGCCTCACGAGCGTACGCGCGATGCTATTGGACACTACGGCAAGAAGATCTTCGCGGAGAATATTGAGAGTTACCAGTGGACACCATTGGTAGCGCGAGTAAACGGCACCGTGCCGGGGGAAGAGCTGCCAAGAGTGGTTGGAAGAGGCAGGGAACGATACGGAGTGGCCCGGTTCCGCTTGCAGGTAAACCAGGCTTCGAAGATTTCGTTTAAGCTTAGGGGTAAGTTGAGTGATCTGACAGTTTTTGTCGATGGCACAGAGATGAAAGGTGCGCAGGAGGGTGCTAGTGAGGTGATAGAGTTCAGTCGCAAGAGGGGAACCTGCACCGTGACCGTGGTGGGCCTGCTGGGGGGTGGCATGGAGGAATTTTCGGTCGAACTATTGGGAGAGCCGGGCGTGATCGAGGTGGCGCAGTAGGACGCGTATATGCGATGTCACAAATTCAATGGACGAGTGTCTCAGAAGTTAGCGGGGCAGGAATGATTCGCGGAGAGAGCCAGAGACAAAAATAAGAATAACAGAGGTGTCGTTCTTATCACCTCGGGACTTATCTTGCTCGTCGGGGCTTTGGCTGCCCTGCCTGAGGATGAGGAGAAGTCTTATGCTGCGGCAAGCAGCTGTAGAGTGCCGCCCCGCATACCGCATGACGGGAGGCGCAGGGAATCTATATCCGCAAGGAAGGGAAGGGAGACTGTGAGTATGTTTGGAAGCTTACGGAGATAAAGTTCGACAGGATTACGAGGGGAGTAGGAATGTCAGGATTCATCTATGTGCGCTGCGTGGCGCGGATGTAGAGAGATAAGGGATCGATATTCCCGACTCACCCTAACCGGGCAAGGGAAGAGGCTGCGGGTTCTATCTCGCGAAAAATGCCCACGACGGATGGGCCGTCGAAGCAAAACGATGCTTAATGACTCTTACGTCAATTTCGCCAAGGTCGTTGGGCCCGTGAAGCCTTGCGAGGGTCGAATGCTCCGGTGTGTTGATCTCTACTCCTCAGGGGCTGCGTTTGCCCCATTTGGCCGGCGTAGCATCATGGTTCCGTGATCCCCTTTGTCGGATTTGTAGGAGGCATCGAAAGCTTGGGTATCAAGCTTGCCTTCGAGCGAGTGAGTGCCGAAGAGTTTGGGGAGGGCCATTTCACCCTTAACCGAATAGGAGCCATCGGGGTTTTTCTGTGCGGGTATGGTATGCACATAATTTCCGAATTCGAGGACTCCCCATCCTGCTCGGTACCGGAAATCGTAAACGCCTGGTTTCTCAGGCGTTGGGGTGACGATGCACCAGAGCGGTCCCTCATGCCCGTTCCATTGGCTCTTCCACTTCCCTTTCCAAGGGCCGGTGATGTCTTTTGGTTCCCCGGCGGCCGCAGCCTCTGCGGCGGCCTTTTCAAATCGAGCGTGATAGCTCAGGCACGAGGGTAGGCTGAGAAGAGCACAAAGAAGGAGCAGCGATCGGCAGGAGTGCTTCGTCATATCCCTGGAATCAAGAGAAAGGCCCCCAGCCGGGTTCAGAACCCAGCTGGGGATCATTAACCTGAAACGATTTAGATTTTGGGCTCCCAGCCCGGGCGGTAGTCGCGCTTCACAAGTCTGGAAGCTTCTGCGTTATCCTTGGACTTCATATTAGGTCCATCCCACTCAATCGGACGTCCTTCTCCGATCCGCTGGGCGAGGCAGCCAAGGAGAATCACTTCGTTTAGATACGCGGCAATTTCGAAGCTGGAATAGGCCGGCTTCTCTGGATCTTTCATCATCTCGAACCATTCCTTGACGTGGCCTGGTGAGCGAGGAATCACCTTGGGGATGTCCTTGCACGCGGGGTGGTTGTTGATGTTAGTGTAGCTCTTTTCTCCCTTGCGCATCAGGAATACGTTCTGTCCGTAGTCATCAGGAGAGTAGATTTCACCTTCCGATCCCTTGATGAGACAGCAGGCTGCTGGGAGCTTGTTGCCCTGAGCGCCGACAAGATTGGCGGTGATATCGCTGTATGGACGAATCGGAGCCTGCCGGTCACGGGGGTTTCCATCATACCACCAGAACTTCATTGCAGGCCAGTCTTCCCGGGCGGGGAAGTCGAAGCGAACCCTTGAGCTAAGAGGGAAGGTTTCCTTGTAGGGGCGGGAGGCCATTTCACATTCGATGCGATCCGGATACCCCAGCTTGAGAGCGCGGAATGGCATGTTGACGGTGTGGCATGCCATGTCGCCCAGCGCGCCCGTGCCAAAGTCAAACCATCCCCGCCATTTGAAAGTGTGGTAGACGCCTGCCTTGTAAGGCCGAGGAAGTGCTGGGCCGAGCCAGAGGTCCCAGTCAAGACCAGCGGGGACCTTGTCAGATCCCTCGGGACGGTCGATGCCCTGAGGCCAGACTGGCCGATTGGTCCAGACGTGAAGTTCCTGTGGCTCGCCAATCACGCCGGAGTGAATCACTTCTACTCCACGACGCAGGCCTTCGTTTGCGCTGCCTTGGTTGCCCATCTGGGTTGCCAACTTTTTCTCACGCGCGAGATTGCGCATGATCCGGGATTCCCAGACCGTCTGTGCGAGAGGTTTCTGAACATAGGCATGCTTGCCCATAGCCATGGCGGTAATTGCCGCGACACCGTGGCAGTGGTCCGGGGTGGAAACCGTTACTGCATCAATCTGGTTCTCCATCTCTTCGAGGAGTTTCCGGAAATCTTTGTATTGCTTAGCCTTTGGAAACTTCTGGGCTTTTCTCCGAATCATATTGGGGTCGATATCGCAGATTGCTGCAATTTCGCCTCCCTCTCGGGCTGCATTATCGGTATCGCTGCTGCCCTTTCCTCCGACACCGATACAGGCTACCCGGATCTTGGAGTTGAGATTCTGCCCGCTTACGATGGCGGGAAATCCTAGGGCCGAGCCGGTGGCGAGGCCGGTGTTTCTGACAAATTTACGACGAGTGACTTGCTTCATGAGTAGGCGCAGACTGTAGATGGAGCGGCGAGGGTTGGAAGCGCATTTTTGTGCTCGAAGGGATGAGTTTTGATCGATTTCCCCCCTGTCTGAGCATAAAAGTGGCAGGAGATCCCCGTTGGACGGGGAAATTTTATCCGTAACGCGAGGGCCAGCAGAAGTGAAAGTGTCAGAAACAGAAGCAGTAAAGTCGGGGGCCGTCGGGACTAATCGACGCTCGTTTGTAAAAAAAGCGGCCACTGCCGGTGTATTTCAGATTGTTGCGCCCCATGTGCTTGGTGGGCCGAAATACACTCCGCCCAGTGAGACTTTCGGAGCGGCCTTGATCGGAGCAGGAGGCCGGGGGCCGGGGACCTTTGGTGATCTCGGACGCAAGCATAAGCTGGCGATCAGGGAAATAGCCCGCTGCGACGTCAAGTGGGTTGGCAAATCTGATGACAAGACGCGCTACACGGATTTTCGCCGGTTGCTCGACCGCAATGATGTGGACATCGTTGCGATTGCGACTCCTCCCCACTGGCATGCGCTCATCTCCATCGCGGCGATGGAGGCAGGGAAGGATGTTGTATGTGAAAAACCGATGACGCGGTTTCTCGCTGAAGGGCGAGCGGTGGTAGAGGCCTCCCGCCGAACGAAGCGTATCTTTCAGATCGGAACTTATGGGCGCTTTGGCGAGGCAAGAAGGAAGAATGATTTGCGCAAAATCGTACGGGCTGGACTGGTCAATGGGAAAGAGATTCGAGTAGTGCACCGTGGAGGGTTCAAGGTAAGGCAGTGGTCTGGACCCGTGCGGATCAAACCTCAACCTGTGCCAGATTATCTTGATTGGAATATGTATTGCGGGCCCTCGCCGCTGAAACCATTTCATCCCCCACGCTTCGGGGGCATGCATCGTGGATATTGGGACTACGACGGGGGAGGCCTCGGAGACATGGGGCAACATGCGCTCGACCCGATTACTTATCGAATGGGAAAGGATGAGACCTCGCCTGTTGAGGTCACTGCCCATGCGCCGCCGGCGCACCCAGAGGTTGCAGGGATGTGGGGCTGGGTGCGCTTCAAGTATGAAGATGGGGTTGAACTTGTTCTCGAAAGCGGAGAGTGGGGAGAGCCTCACGGCCTTGAGGAAAAGAGTATCAGTCGGGAAGACCTCAACGAAAAAGAGCGCAAGGTCTTTGATGCTCTTCCAGAGGAAGACCCGCTCGTTGGCTTCGGAGATGCAGTGAAGACCAGAGTGCTGGCCGGAGGCCACCCAGAAGTGGCTCATCGCACTGTGAGTTTGATGCATCTCGCCAATGTTGCCTTTCGGACGGGACGGACAATCAAGTTCGACCCTGTGACCGAAAGAGCTATCGGAGACGAGGAGGCAAATCGTCTGATTGACCAGCCGATGCGTGCTCCATGGCACTTATAGGAGAGAAGTTCATAATCTGAGAATCAATACCTAAGAGCTATGGCTGAAGAATCTAAGATGGAACGAAGTGCCTTCGTGGAGCGCCTGCCTGAACTGACTAACAGCAAGTGGGGAGGGATCAGCAAGGAGGACGGCGAGCAAATCGTTGCGGCAATTTTCAAGCAGGGAGGTGATGCGATCAAGGGACTCATCGACGGGTTGCAAGAGGTCGACAGTGGAGAGGACTGGCAGGAGCGCTTCCTGCTTCATCAACTTGCGGTGAGCGCCAGTGCGCCTGCCCGGGAGAAAGATCGCAAAGTGCTTACAAAGATTTACGCATCAGCAGCTTTGGGTGATGGGGCGGCTACCATAAGGAGTTTTCTGCTGCAGCAGTTGCGCTATGTGGCCGGGTCGTCGCTGGCTCCTGAGCTTGCCCCCCTGCTTAGAGATGGCGATCCGCTCGTTCTGGATGCCGTCGCGGCGACCATGGTCTCAATGGGTAAAGACACCGAACCTATTCTCCAAGAGGCACGCAAGAATGCTCGGGGGCACGCCAAGGTTGCCATCACTCATGCGCTAGGCCAGCTAAGCCGAAGCTAGAGGCCTGCCGTATTCCATCTGTCCTATTCGATGTTAGGGAGCAGGTCTTACCCGGTAGCAACTCAATGAGTAAGGCCTCGTGGATTTCGGTGGTCGGATCCCTGAACGTAGACCTCACCTTTCGAGTTCCATCGTTCCCGGCCCCGGGGGAGACCCTGATAGCGGCAGAAGTGGTGACCTCCTTTGGAGGAAAGGGAGGTAATCAGGCGGTAGCGGCGAAAAGAGCTGGTGGGGAAGTCCGAATGATCGGGTGTCTCGGCGATGATGAGCAGGCGGGTCAATACCGGAAGCGTCTAGGTAAAGAGGGGATTGACTGTACAGGGGTGATGAGAACTGAGGGTCGCACTGGGGTGGCTTCTATTGCGTTGAACGATGAGGGAGAAAACACAATCATTGTGCATCCTGGGGCAAACCTCCAGCTGACCCCTGCCAAGGTCGAAGAGCTTGAAAATTTGTTCAAGGGCTCCGCGGTCACTCTTCTTCAGCTCGAGTGCCCGGTTGAAAGTGTCGTAAAAGCGGCGCAGCTGGCCCGGAATGCGGGCTCTTTGGTGGTCTTGAATCCTTCGCCGTGGAACCCCAAGGTCTTCGAGAGCGATATTCCCTGTGATATTCTGATTCTTAACGAGGGAGAGGCTGAGGTCATGTCCTCTGGAGCATTAGCTCACTTCCTGCAAAGAGGAGACCGGACTGGGATTGTGACGCGAGGGGCGCTTCCAACTCGGGTTTTTACGGGTGGGAAGATGGAGGAAGTTGCCCCGCCAGAAATATCGCCCGTTGATACCGTGGGAGCGGGAGATACCTTTGCTGGCGTTCTTGCCGCCTCGCTTGCTGAGGGAAGAGACGTGCTCGATTCGGTTAGAATGGCTAACTCTGCGGCGGCTCTCGCCACTCTTCAGCAGGGTGCTCAGGAAGCCATCCCCCACAGGGATGCAATTGTAGAGATGGTGATGCAGCACAATGCTCCATCCTGAGTCTGTAGTGGGTTTGAACTTTGCTGCTCCCAAGATTTAACTTGGTTCGCTCGATTTTTCAGGAAGGCTGGGCGAAGTAGGACACAGGATTTTCATGAGAATTGTTGTTACTGGCGGTGCAGGATACATTGGAAGCGTTTGCGTTGAGTTGCTATGCGACTCGGGACATGACGTCCTTGTGATTGACAATCTCGGGGAGGGACATCGTGCGGCTGTCGATCCAAGGGCGAGTCTTGAGGTGCTGGATCTTAAGGAGCCTGAGGGGCTTTCAACTGTTCTCGACCGCCATGGATCAGAGGCCGTGATTCATTATGCGGCTGACACGCTGGTGGGAGAGTCGGTGAGTAATCCCGCGAAGTACTACCGGAATAACTTGGTAGGAGGATTAAATCTTCTGGAGGCCATGGTCGCCTCAAAAGTGACAAGGATAGTAGTTTCCTCAACATGCGCAACCTATGGAGCTCCGGACATGATCCCGATTGATGAGGGCTGCTCGCAACACCCGGTCAGCCCCTATGGTCACTCCAAGTTAGCCTTTGAGGGAATGCTGGGTTGCTTTGCGAGGGCTCATGGGATCGACCCCGTGATTTTTCGCTATTTCAATGCGGCCGGAGCTTCGGGCAATTTTGGAGAGGATCATCGGGTTGAGACTCATCTCATTCCTGTAATTTTGTCTGTTGCGCTCGGAAACAGAGAGTGTGTCGAGGTGTTTGGAACGGATTATGAAACCCCGGATGGTTCCGCTGTGCGGGACTATGTTCATGTCGGAGATCTCGCGGAGGCACACCGCCTCGCAGTTGAGGGAAAGGTGACGGGAGCATTCAATCTGGGAACGGGACAGGGTCACTCGGTGCGGGAAGTTATCGAGGTGTGTCGTGAGGTCACCGGCCACGATATCCCCGTGAAGGAGAGTCCTCGCCGGAAGGGAGATCCGCCGGTTCTTGTCGCTTCCAATGCAAAAGCGGCATCGGCTCTGAGCTGGTGCCCCGCGACGAACCTTCGGGATATCGTTGCCAGTGCCTGGGAATGGCATCGAGCTCATCCAGACGGCTACGGAGATTGATTGTCTTTTGCAGATGGCTGACGCAGGCTTCCATAGTCGAAATAATCACCCCGTAAATTTCCCTATGACCAAGATTATTCCTGTTGCCCTCGCCCTCGTAATGGCCCTTGCGGCTTATACGCCGGCCGCGAAGCCTGACGAGAAGGCATCCGCTGCCAAATCATCTGAATCGGCCAAGGTGCTCAAGTGTCTCCTGGTTACCGGGGGGTGCTGTCACGACTATGCCTTCCAGTCCAAAGCTCTCACCCTCGCTTCTGCGGCCAAGGCTGACATCGAATGGACCGTCGTTAACAAGGGGGGCCGGGGAACAAAGGCGCAGATCGATCTTTATGACGACCCCGAATGGGCAACGCCTTATGATGTGGTCGTTCACAACGAGTGCTTCGCCAACACCAAGAACCCCGACTACATTCGGAAGATCGTCAATGGTCACCGGGATGGAACGCCTGCGGTAGTCATCCACTGCGCCATGCACACCTACCGTGCTGCTGAAATCGATGACTGGCGCAGGTTTCTCGGTGTGACGAGCAGGAAGCATGAACATCAGGCGCGCTACCCGGTCAAGACGGAGAGGGCAGATCATCCCATCATGAAGGGTGTTCCTCCGGACTGGGTTACTCCCAAGGATGAGCTTTATATCATTGAAAAGACTTGGCCGAACACAACTGTGCTGGCGACCTCTAAAAGTGAGAAAACTCAGAAATCTCAGCCGGTATTCTGGGTGAATGAATTTGAAGGAGCCCGGGTGTTTGGAACGACCTATGGCCACACTAACGACACTTTTTCGGATCCAGTCTTTCTTGATCTCCTGACCCGGGGGATTCTTTGGTCGGCCGGGAAGCTGTAAGGTATATGATCAGGAAAAGTGCTCCTTAATTTTCCTGCGGAGGAAGGCGACAGAGCGTTCCAGTTGTTCTGGGCCGTCTACTCCGTCTTCGATGGAGATCCATCCGTCGAATCCGGCTCCGCTTAGGACAGAGAAGATGGCGTCGTAATCATTCATGCCCTGTCCAATTTCACCGTGTGCGAGACGCTCGGCGTAGCCTGTAACTCCCTCCTCTTTGGCAAGGTCCTCGAGGGTGCCATGTTTTAAGTAGCGATCGCTGGCATGCATGGTGACCACACGGTGCTTTACTCTGGAGAGAAGCTCCAGAGGGTCTTCACCGGCCAAAAGGGTGTTGGAAGGGTCGTAGTTCACTCCGAATCCGGGATGCTCTCCCACTGCGTCCACGAGATCGCAGAAGATATCCAGGGGCTGCGCGAACTCGGGATGCTCCCAGAATCCATCCTTGTAGTGATTTTCAAGAATGAGGGTTACGCCATGCTCTCCCGCATAGGGAAGGCAGGCCCGGATGGCATCGGCGGCAAGGTTGACGCCCTGCTCCCGAGAGATCTCTGGCCGTCGCTGGCCGCTTAGCACGCGACAGAAACGGGCTCCGAGCGCGTGAGCCATTTCGATCCACTTTTTCTCCTTCTCGATTTCCTGCGCCCGGAAAGCCGAGTCTGGGTGGGTAAAGTCCGGGGAACAGCAGAGCATTGGGATCTCAAGACCCATATCGCTACAGGTTTGCCGGTAGTCGCCCCACGATCCCGGATCTTTGAGGTCGGCAATGAGGGGATAGAGCTCCACTCCATCGACATCGAGCCCGGAGGCAAAATCCAGATAGTCGGAGAGGCTCAGGGAGCCTTTAACAAGGTCATCCAGTTCAGCCTTGGGGAAGGTGGCGAGCTTAGGCATGTTACTGATTCAAAGTGTTGATGGATCGTGCAGACGATGCGTGCAGGCGAGAGGGCTTGAAGAAGGGGCCGGATCTCACAATCCGACCTTATCGGGATTTCTCCCGTGGGCGGGATATTGTTCAAGTTCGACGACGCAGCCGCTGACCGGTCCAGTGGCATCGTCGAGCCAGTATACGGCGCCTGTAGCGATTTCCATTGAGGTGAGGATGCGGCCAGCTGGGGCATAGACCTTGGGAAGCTTGGTGTGCCAATCGGGGTCCAGTCCATCTTCCTGCTTGCGAGCTGATTCGTTTTCGGTGAGGACCCATCCAGGGTTGATCTGGTTGACGACCACCCCGTAGTCGCGATGCAGGGTGTCGCCGAGATTTCTTGTCAGGGCCATTAGTGCCCCCTTGGAACTGGCATAAGCTGCAAAGTATGACTCCCCTCCGTAGGCATTCACGGATCCGATATTGAGTACTCGCCCCTTGTTTCGGGAGAGTTCCTCAAGGGCGGACTGGATAAGCAGAAATGGAGCCCTCACGTTTATGGCATAGGTCCAGTCCCAAGTCTCGAGGCTCATGTCCGCAGGCTGATTTCTGGTAACCACTCCGGCGTTGTTTACGAGTCCGTCGAGTCCCCCGAGTTCCCGAATAGAGGTCTCAATGAGCTGGGCGGGAACGTCAGGATCAGAAAGGTCAGAGATGTGCCATGGAGCTCCATCGAGCTCGGCGGAGGTTTCACGGGCGAGATCCTGCTCGAGGCCATGGATCATGACGTGTGCGCCTTCCAGAACAAATCGTTGGGCGATGGCCTTGCCGATCCCGGTGGTGGAACCAGTGACGAGGATGCGTTTATCTTTCAGTCGCATGGTGCAAATGGATGTAGGTAGATGGTATCAGGAAGCACCATGCACTTGCCGACAGATCATCTTCAGGGACTCCTCTACATTTTCGGATGCCGTCTGGAAGGAGTCGGCGTCGATGGTGAGGGGAGCGCCGAGAACAACGAGGGGAGCGCCATAAGAGGGGCAGGCGACGGCCTGCTCTACGGATAATCCTCCTACCGCCTGAACAGGAACCGAAACAGCTGCTACGACTTCCTTTAATTGATCGAGTGGGCTGGGCATGCGGTTGCCGGCAGCGGCAATACCACGGCGTTCATCATAACCGATGTGGTGGACGATGTAGCCGCACCCGAGATCTTGAAGTTGGCGGGCTCCCTCAACCATGTCCGGGCAGCCAAGGTTGTCGCCCATTACTCCCACTCCGTAGTCCCTTCCGCATTGAACCACACATTTGATTGTTTCCTCGTGGGCGCGCGCCATGACCACCACATGGGTTGCTCCTGCTTTGGCCATCATTTCGGCTTCAAGGTAGCCTCCGTCCATTGTCTTCAGGTCGGCTACGATGGGCGCGTCCGGGAAGTTTTCACGAAGTGTGCGCACGGAATTCAGCCCGTGGGCCAGCAGGAGCGGCGTGCCGGCTTCGAGCCAATCTACGCCGCATCTCAGGGCCATTGCCGCAGTCTCCACTGCCTCGTCAAGATCGACCAGATCAAGAGATATCTGAACGGTTGGTTTGTGCATTCGTCGTGTGAGGTCTGGGTGAAGAATTTGAGAGTCAAAGATGCTAATGCGGAGCCCCTGTCCTCAAGAGAAAAGAACTGAAGGAGAGCTGTCGAGGGCTGGTTGCATTAAGGTGTTGTAAAACGGGGATCTATCCTTGCGCTCAGCATGGGGAGGAGCAGAATTGCGTCCGTTACCCCTTATTATACGAAATGGCTCAGGCAATAATGGATCCGGACGAGGTCCGGCGGTTCGCCAAGGAACTCAAGCGATTCAACGATGAGCTTCAGGTAAAGGCGTCCTGCCTGCAATCCCGCTTCACTGGCTTGGGAGATACATGGAAAGATCAGGAAAATCAGAAATTCGCGGAAGAATTTGTGGGCACCATGAAGGCGCTGAAAAAATTCATCGAAATCTCGGAGAAACATACCCCTTTCCTCCTGCGCAAGGCTCAGAGAATTGAAGAATATCTCGATCAGAGGTAGTCGTTCTGCCAACCCGTAATTGCATGGATCGCCAGGCCAAAGTCACATCAGTTGACGCTCTCACCGCGTTTCGTGCGAGTCTTGTTCTGTATACTGGATCAGTGGACAATGCCCTGAACGGGGTGCGCGATGAAGTACGTCGGATGCGAACGTGGCTCCAAGTGGACCAGAAGGCCTACTGGGGGGGGCGACTCAAGCGGCTCCGTAAGCAACTGGAGCAGGCCGAGGCGGAATTGTTTACCTCCCGGTTGAGTGCGATGACTAGTCATAGTGCAGCCCGCCAGATGGCGGTCACACGCCTCAGGCGAATGGTGAGGGAAAGCGAGGAGCGGGCGAGGGAGCTGCAAAAGTGGATTCGCAACTACGACACTCTGGTCGAGCCGCTGCTAAAGAAACTGGATGGAATACAGCATTTCGCAACTCATGATCTCCCCAAGGCTGCTTCCTCTCTCGCGCAGGCAGAGCGGACGCTCGATGATTACACCCGTGTCGCGCCGGAGGGCGCAGTAGATCCGGGAGCGGGGGCCAAAGGACAAGCCGGAGAGGAGGGGCTGCATGGTGAGGGGGCTTCAGAGAAAGGAGAGGACGAATGAGTGCACGGGCGAGCGCGGTCAAGCTTACCAAGTCGACCAAGGTATTCATGCAGAGCTGGGATCAGGTCAAAAGTTATTGGGGTGACAGGAGGCAACGGGAATTCGAAAAAGACTTTATGGAAACGCTCCCCGACGATGTGTCGGCTGCGATTCGGGTGATTGAGGAAATTGACAAGATTCTAACCAGAGCAAGGAGAGACTGTGAGGAGTAGAATAGGAGTGACTAAGGGCTTGGAGCTTGCGAATGGGTTGGCCGAGGCAATCAGGAATTTTTCTGAGAGGGATCAGAAGGCGGCCAAAGAGATGCGAACAAAGACGTTTGCAGCCAAGCGGGCTTTCGAAAGGGAGTTGGGAGAGGAAAAGGAATCGCTGGCGGCTTCCCTGGCTATCAAGGACACGGAGCTGAGCGAATCGAAGGAGCATGCGGAGCGTCGCCACGCAGCAAGACTGGAGTGGATTGAGAAAGCTCTTCCCGCGAGCAGGCGTCAATTGTCGAAGCGGGCTGAGGCTCTTCGGGGTAAGACAGCTTCTGATCTCCAGGTGACGGCTGTAACCAACAAGGTGAATCGGCAACGGTCCCTTGAGAGACTGAGCGAATTGTATGAGGGCCTTCGGATGGAATTAGGGGAATGCGAACAGGCGATTAAAAAGCTGGAGAACAAATGCAGGGCAGCAATGCGTGGGTATCCTCGTTTTCAGAGGAAAATGACGCCGACATATGGGGCCTCTCTTAAGGTTGGGCCGCCCGACGACTCAGGACAAACCCCTGACTTTCTTGAGCGGGTTCGCTCGGGAATTGAGGAAGGAGAGCAGAGTCTGAATCGCTTCAAGGATAACGGGATCGCTCGTTTTCTGAGTTTCTTTCCGTGGTGGGTGATGCTGTTGCTCGGTTGGAGTAGTGCGATCTATCTGTCTGGCCTGTGGGCCGAGGGAGAGAATAATTGGGCGCTGGCTGGTTGGGTAGCGGCCGGCACCGTATTGCTCATTGTTCTTGTTCAATTTTGTACTGGTGGAGGGGCGGAGCCAGCAGTCGAGAGACTTGCAGAACAGTTGGAGAAGACGCGGCTCGCAAGCAGTTCCTGCTCGGAACGTATCTCAATGAGGTTCGCGGAAGAGCAGGCGCAGCTTATTGCGGAAGAGAACTCGGAGGGGAATCGATGGGATGAGGCTGACGCAGCAGCCAGCAGGCTGCGCGAGGAAGGAGGTAGAAGCATTGACGAAAAGTATAGCCGGGTTAATGCAAAGAACGACGAAATGCGTGATCGTATAGTGGGTCCAATTGATGCGCTTCATGAGAAAGAGGTGAGTATTCTACAGGCAGAATCAGCTGACAGGATTTCGGTGTTGCAGAAGCGCCATGAAGCGACGGTGGAAGCGACTGAGTCTTCTTATGCCGAAGAGAGGAGCAAGATTGAAGAGGAATGGTCCGCCCTCGTGCAATCCATTTACCGGGATACGGATGGGCTGAAGGAGGCGCTCTCACCTCTCACTCCTGCCTGGGACCAGAAGTATTTGGAATGCTGGCAACCATCAACTGAGTTACATGATGTAGCACGTTTTGGTAAGGTCTCAGTGGCAGGGGATCGGCTGGCGGAGGAGCTAGAGCTGGAGCTCCCGGATGCCAGGGCGATTGACATTCCCATGGCTCTGCAGCTGCCTTGTGACGGATCCATTCTTTTCGAGACTGATGGAGATGTTGCAGGCCGTGAGGCTGCGATCGGATCTCTTAATAATATTATTCTGCGGCTTTTGGCCACGACCCCTCCCGGGAAGCTTAATTTCACCATTATTGACCCCGTGGGACTGGGTGAAAATTTTGCGGGGATCATGCATCTTGCTGATTTTGAAGACAGCGTGATCAACGGGAGAATCTGGACTCAGCGAGGTCAGATCGAGGAAAAGCTGGGGGAGCTCAACGAGCATATTGAAAAGGTGATCCAGATGTATCTCCGCAACGAGTATGAGACGATCACGGAATACAATGAACAGGCAGGCAATATTGCGGAAAAGTATCACTTTCTCGTGATAGCAGACTTCCCGGCAAGTTTCAGTGAGGTAGCTGCCAAACGCCTGCAGAGCATTGCTATGAGTGGCTCAAGGTGTGGCATCTATACCTTGATGCACTGGGATCACCAGCAGACCGGGGGCCCAGCTGAACTGATGCCGGAAGTCCTGCGTGAAAACAGCATCCGCATTCGCTGTGATGAGGAGCGCTCCCTGATTTCCGCTGGCGGGGGGGCTGAATTGCCCATTGATTTTGACCCTGCTCCTGAACCGGGCATGGCTATCGAGTTCATCCAGAAGATCGGAGCTAGTAGCGTTGACGCCAACCGGGTGGAGGTTCCTTTCCGTCACGTTATTCCCGGGGAAGGTGAGTTCTGGAGCAGTGATACCACTCATGAGCTCAGAGTTCCGATTGGGAGGACAGGAGCGACCAAACTACAGTATCTTGCTATTGGAAAGGGGACCCGGCAGCATGCCCTTTTTGCCGGAAAGACAGGTTCGGGTAAGTCGACACTCTTTCATGTCATTATCTCGAATTTGGCACTCTGGTGCAGTCCTGATGAGGTTGAGTTCTATCTGGTGGATTTCAAGAAAGGGGTCGAGTTCAAGTGTTATGCTTCAGCACGGCTCCCCCATGCTCGGGTGGTGGCAATTGAGAGCGATCGGGAGTTTGGGCTGAGTGTGCTCAAGCGGGTGGATGATGAGCTGAAAATGCGTGGGGATATGTTCCGCAAGATGGGAGTTCAGGATATCGCTGGCTATAAGAAGGCTGGTGGGGAAAAGCCGGTTCCAAGGTCCCTGCTGATGATCGATGAGTTTCAGGAGTTGTTTGTTGAAGATGACCGGATTTCCCAGGACGCCTCCGTTCTTCTCGACCGTATTGTGAGGCAGGGACGGGCTTTCGGGATTCACGTCCTGCTCGGATCGCAGACTCTTGGGGGAGCATACAGTATGGCCCGGACTACCATGGGGCAGATGGTCATTCGTGTTGCCCTGCAATGTAACGAGACCGACGCCTATCTCATCATGGACGATTCTAATCCGGCTCCCCGGATGCTGACTCGCCCGGGAGAGGGGATCTACAACGATAGCGCGGGAGCGTTGGAGGCCAATAGCCCGTTTCAGGTAGTGTGGCTTCCGGATGAAGAAAGGGATGAGGCCCTGCAGCAGGTGATCACAATCGCGGAGAAGAAATCTTATGATTGTGCTGCTCCGATTGTTTTTGAAGGGAATTCTCCTGCGGACGTGGGAGAGAATG
>Ga0160423_10000915_pt1 | contig 24565 bp, 24 predicted proteins | sample CRUFie14St8metaG_FD_108191 | JGI IMG/M metagenome (GOLD analysis project Ga0160423, IMG submission 108191) | Marine microbial communities from the Costa Rica Dome - CRUD Field 142mm St8 metaG | ecosystem: Environmental > Aquatic > Marine > Oceanic > Photic zone | place: Costa Rica: the Eastern...
AAGTCTTTAGACGAGATTGTTGGAGGGTTTCCAGTAAGAGATACAGGCAGACCAGTAGCAGATTTTTCCGTTACGTTTGCTGGGGAAGCAGCCCCTTTCTTTGTAACTTTTGCTGCTGCTAAAGTTTTAACTCCTGGACTACCAGATGAATATGTATATGCAGCTAACGTATTTAATAAAGCAAAAGCTGGATCTCCGCAATTTGCTAGAGCAATTGCTTGGATGCAAGGAAATATGCCAAGAGTAACTAATGTTTCAAAATTTCTTATAAAAGAAGGAATACAAGGAGCAAGAAATTCTCTTATAGCTGAAACATTAATAGGCGATCCATATCAGCCTTCTTTAGCGGATAACTTACTACCAGACTCTATAAATAATAATGGAAGATTAGAAGATAATTATATTGAAGCAAAACTAAAATCTATATTCGTTAATGAAATTATTAACGGAATACCTATGGGTATTGCCTTTGGTGCTGGAGGTAAAGCAATATCTACACCAACAAAATTTGGTATTGGATTTACAAAAGGATCTTTTCCAGGGCTTAATCCAGGTAGATATTCGCAAATGTCTTTATTGGATAACAGCATAAATGCAAAAACAGCTCAGGATTACGGATATTCTTTAGCGAAAAATACAATAGCTTCTCTTATAGATACAACTCAAGCAAGGGTTATAGAGCCATTAGTTACTTATTTAGCAAAATGGAAGCTAGCTAATGCTGCTATAGATAACGCATATCGTATTAGAAAAGAATTAGAAGCAAGAAACTTTTATGAAAAAACACAAAAAGAATTATTAGAAAAAAATGAATTAGATGCAAAAACTAAAATAGAAAAAACCGAGGAAGTAGATGCTGAAATACCAGAACTTAATGACGATCAAACGCCAACAAATAGAATAAAAATAAATAATCCAGAAGCAAAAACCAAGAAAGATATACAAGAATATTATGGTCAATACCAAAGAAAACCAGAATGGGAAACAGGATATACAGAACAGAAAAAAATTGATTTAGAAAAAGAAGCTATAAAAGCAGAAAAGATAGCTAAGAAAAAAATGGAAGAGCTTGGAAATGCTGCTAAAGATTTGCAAGCAGAAAATAAAATACAAGCACAAATTAGACCTGATGAGGATAGAACTTTTAGTAACGAGTTAGGACAAAGTGTTGGTTTAGCTGCTCCATTAAGTAGTGAAATTTCTAAATTAAAACTTTCAGATATAATTGTTCGACCAGACGTATTTCAACCAAAAGAAGCTGGCAAAATTAATAAAAAAGGTATTAGTGGTTCGTTAAAAGATGTAAGTGTATTTGATCCTACTTTGGCAGATTTGCTATCAGTATGGAGAGACACGACAGGGGAACTTGGAGAGGTCGGCAAAATTTATGTTGTTGATGGTCACAACAGGCTTGACCTTGCTCAAAGATCAGGAATAGGAGAAATAGATGTTCGATTTATCCAGGCTGGAACTGTTAAAGAAGCGCAACAAATTGCAGTACTAAGAAACCTTGCTCAAAGTACAACAGGAGGAAAGTTAACATCATTAGACGTTGCCAAATATATGCAGGGTTCTGGCGACACTTTAGAAGAATTAGCGACAAAAGGAATAACTTTAACAAGCAAAGAAATGATAGAAGGTAATCAATTAGCAAGGTTGCCTAAGTACTTATTAGATAAAGTTGCTTCTGGAGAGCTGCCTTTTAGCAAAGGTGTAGCGTTAGGTTCTGTAGAAGGAGCTAGTGAAACATCAATTAATTTTGTTTACAACAAATACGCTAAAAATCCTAAGTTTAGTGGAGACAGAATAAGACAAATAATGCTGGCATCTACTAGGACAGTAGAAACTGTTACGGAAGGAACTTTACCTGGACTAGAAAAATGGTCAATGGAAAACAACTTACCAGAAATAACAGCTATTGCTGAACAGTTCTTAAAGGAATTAAGAGTAAAAATAAGTGGATTAAAAGCAGTAACACAAAAAAATAAAAAAGCTGCTATCGAGCAAATAAAAGGCAATAAAATAGCTTATGACGAATCAATAGATAAAAAATTAGAAGCGGAAAAAGCTGTTGCAAGGTTTGAAGAGTTAGCTTATTCAGTTTCGGACACAAACGCTTTAATAAATGAATTAGCAGCGCAAATGAAAACTGGTCCAATATCAGCAACTATGCTGGTAAAGGATAATTTTGATCTCATAATGTCAACTATGAGAAAGGATGATGCTCCTTTAACTAAGGTTGCATCTGAACCAGTAAGAGTACAAAGCGAAGTTGATGCTAAGTTAAACGCAAAAGCACAGAATATATTAAATAACGAAAGACCTGATCCTATTTCAGACGAGCAAATAGATAAAGTTATTAATGAGCAAACAGAGCTTGATACATATTCAGATAAATCTATAAAGAGCATTAAAGAAGAACTAAAAGCAAATAATGGATCTTTAAATAAAAACCATTCAAAAATTGGAGAAGTACTTAAAGCTACTCAAACATCTACAAAAAGAAAAACTTTTCCGTATGTGACGGATGGAGGCTATACGTTTAATTCTGCTCAAGAGTTAAATGATATAAGTTTTGACTTAATGTTTCCAACCTTAAAAGGTAGGTATCCCAAGCTAGATTTTAGTTCTACTAGATGGGCTGGATCAGCAAAACCTAGATATGGTCAATATACGCTTGAGTTTGCTAACGATATTGATAAAGCTATTTATATTACAGGTAATAGATGGAAAGGAAAATCTAAAAAAGATGCTGAATTTAATGCTTTTTTAGAAGAGATTGGGATTAGTTCTGGTTCAAGACATAAGGCATATATGAGGATGAAGGAGCAGTTAAAAGTTGCAAGTCCTAAAGATGGAGTTATTTCTGTAAAAAATACAATGGCTTATGCAGATGTAATGATAGAGGCAATAAACAAAAAAGGTAGCGTTAATGCAGATGGAACAGTAAATGTTAGAAATAATTATGTAGATGGTCGTGGATATGTACAAAAAGATCCTAGAGTTGATGATTCAGATTTTGAATTAGACGCAGATTTGCCAGGCATAGAAAGAGAAAACATTAGAAAAGCAAACAAAAAACTCCAGGATAAATACAATCAAGAATATAAAGACTCGACTAATCCTAAGAATTTTGATCCGTTAGATCCTAAAAATGATGAGCAATTAGAGTTTGCTTTAGAGGATGATATATACACAAACATGGGTAACGATCATGTATATGTAGATACTCTACTTACAGAGCAACAGGCGCAAGAATTGGTTGATATAGCTAGAGAAATAGCTGGTGCGAATGTCCAAAATTTACGTCTTGTTGATGCTATAGAACCTAAAATAACTGCAAAGGCAGCAGCCGATTATGGTTTACCTCCTAGCGCAATAGGTAAAACTGGTAGAGCTAAAGGTGTATTTAAGTTTGGTTCAACCCCTGCAAAAGATTTAATTATTCTTGCAATGACTTTTAAGGGTCATTTCCAAGACTTTGGATCAATGATGCAGACATTAAGGCATGAGTCTTTTCATAGAATACAAGACAGATACCTTACTCTTAAGGAGCAGCAATTACTAGATAGTCCAGCAGTTGACAAAAAATTAAGAGAAATAGTCGCATCTTTCTACCCACACCATCAAAAATATTTATTTGGTGCTAAAAGAATGAGTGAAAGAGAAGTCCAGGCGTTTGCTTTTTCAGTATTCGATCAGCTTGACTATGCTAAAAAACCTACATGGTTTCAACCATTTGAAAAAATTAAAGAAATAGCAGAAAAGATAAACAACAAACTTAATGGTTTTGGCTATAAATCATATAAAGATATTTTTAGAGACGCACAAGAAGGAAGATTAGCAACAAGAACTCCTAGACCTTTCCGCTATGCTAGAAATACACCAGGAAATACAGCTCCAGAACCAGCAAGTTTTGAGCTAGATCCAGATGAATTTGTTGGAAATTTAGAAGCTATAAAAACAGCTATTCGTGATGGAGATATGAGTATTGAAGAAGCAATGACAGGTTTATATAGAAGGTTAATTAATAGAAGGCAAAATCCCGAAGGTAAAGTTTATATTCCTACCGATCAAGTTGACCTTATTGCAAACAATAAAGCTATAGAGAATACTTTATTTGAACAAATTGGCAGTAGAGAAGATGCTACAAACGTACCTTCATTTAACGTAGAAGAAATTACCAGACTTGCATCAAGGGTTGTTGCAGAAAATGGTTACAGAACAGAAGAAATATTTAACTTGCATAAACAGGCAATGAATGGGGATTCAAATGCTTTACAGCGACAAGTTGCTCAAGCTGCTGTCATATTGCAAAGAGACGCACAAGTGATGCAAATGCAACAAGTGGCATTAGATGTAAAAATGAACCCACAAGACGTAACTTCAAAGAGATTATTAATAAGTCTATGGGAAGATGCAATGAAAATAAGTACAGCTATAGCGCAAGTTAATAGACCTTCGGCTCAGTATTTAAGGATGCAACAGATGGACTTTCTTGGTAAGCAAGAAATGTTTATTGAGCCTTACGCAAAAATTGAAATACAAGAACCCAAGCTAGGAGCTGGAGGCAAAGCCTTGAACGAAGGAGTTGAAAAAGGTGGAATGGTTGAAGATAAAGGACTTGGTAAAGGTACATACTTTAAGTCGGTTAGCGAAGGTCGTGAGCCTGGAGTTACAGGAGGTGTAATTGAAGGTCAAGTGCCAGCAACTATGCTTATCTTGGATTTAACATCACAGAATAAATCATTATCTCAACTATTCAAAGAACTGGATGTTGAAGGAGTTGGAGCTGTATCAGGAGATAAATTAACTGAAAAACAAAAATCAGTATTATTTGATTATTTAGCTAAGAAAAAATATCAAGGAGTAAGACTTGATGGATTTGAATTTGGACAGCAAGGAGACATGATTTATGTTCCAGACTCAAACCAGGCAAATATAATAATTAACTCAAAAGCTGCGGAAATAGATGGAGGACAAGATATGCCATATCAAACTTCTATTCCAGGAACATTTGAAAAAGCAGTATTAGAACAAGAAGATATATTTAAAAAGTTAATGGATGAAAAAGACTATAACTCAATTATGAATGGCAAGCCAACTCAAAATGCTCAAATTATTTTAGATATGATCGCAGAATCTTTATATCTCTATAAAGATAGGACAGCATCATTTGATAATTTTATGAGTCATTTTGCTAAAGGTTTAGATACTGTATATCCTTCAAAATTAACGCAAGAACAAATAGCTGGTATTGCAAGAAATGGCATATTTTTAAACAGCTCTACTTTAGGAAAAGTTTTAGGTGGTAGTTTGTTTAGAGCAATGACTTTACCATATTCACAATATATGGGAGCTGGTGTTACAAAGAGAAAGGCTTTAAAAGCTGGAGATATGGAAGGAGCAAAAATGGCGGAAATGAGACGGAAATTAAATTTACAAATGTATTTAAGAATGTTTACTGGAACGTCAAATGCTTTCAGACTTGCCTTGTCAGCTATAAAGCATGATGAAGTTTTTGGAAATATCAACAAAGGTTACATGGAAAATAGTACATATTCAACATTAAGTAAAAACAAAGCGCCAAAAATAAGAAGATTTGATATGTATAGCCAGCAAGATATAGAAGGAGAAGCACAAAGAATGTTAGGTAAAGATAGAAAAGTTCCTAAAAAATATACAACTGCAACAACAAACCCTTTAGTTTTAATGACTCACTATGTTACTAAAGGCATAAAAGGAGTTGGCAGGGGAGCTGGCTTGGTTGCAACTTCTGGAGCTTCAAGGTTAATGAGTGGTTTAGACACACTTGTTGGTATGTCTGTTGCACCAGCTTATGAATATTCCAGGCTTATGGAGCAAGAGCTTTTCTTAAAAATGAAAGCTGGTTTTGACATGAACGATCCAAGAGTTTTTGCGGAAGCACAAAAGAAAGCGGAAGCTGCATTAACCAGGGCAATGGCTGACGTTGAAATGCCAGATGGCTCAGTAGTAAAAGGCGGATTTATGGACAGTATTCACGCTAGACAGGCTATTGATTATGTAAACTTTACTGACGACATTAAGGTAGATAGAAATAAAAGGACAATGGAGTATGGAATAAGAAGGGCGCAAGAACTTGGATATACAGAGCCAGAAGATATTTTAGAGTTTGCTGAAACTTATATAAAAGACAATGACGAAAATAACTTAGATTATTTTACTGATGCTAGTCAACCTACTGCGCCTAGCTTCTTAGGTATTGGCGGACAAGAAAACGGATTAGATAGGCTAGGTCAAAATCTTTTAAATGCGCCCTCGAAAGGGGTTAAAGATTTAACTAGAGCTGCACCTATTATGGGAGTCGTTTTTCCTACAAACAGAACACCTCTTAATCTTGTTAAATCAGCTTTACGTCATCTACCTTTACCAACAAATAGAATAGTTGATTCATATTGGAGAGATATTACATCTGAAGATTTATTCCAAAGGGAAAGAGCTTTAGGAGAAATAGCTACTTCACAAACATTATTTGCTATAGGCATAGGAGCTGTAGCTACAGGATTGGTTGAATTTAGTGGTCCAGATCCTAGCAATCCAAACAGAAGAGAGCTAAACAGATATATGCACAGACCTCCAAATGCAGTAAGGTTTAGAATACCAGGTTCACACGAATGGTCACATTGGTATAGCTTAGATATGTTTGATACCGCTAGTTTTATTTTTGGTGCTGTAGGCGGTTATGTTGATGCTATAAAAAGGATGCCACAAGATGATGCTTTTAATAATGCTTTTGATTCAGACGAAGAATTAAACTACAGCGACACAATACAAGAAGGATTTATCCTGGCTAATGCTCATACTTTTAACACTTTTGATAATTTTGACCAGGCAAAAAATGCAGCTAGCACTATGGGTAGAGCTTTATTATCAACTGTTAAAGAAAATACTGTAGGTTATTTTAGAAAAAGCGTAATGGCTAATGTTGGTAATTTTATAGATTTAATACAAGAATTAAGCAAAGATGACTTAGGTAACTCTAGGTACGGACAAACAGGAAAAAGAAATTTATTTGAAATGACTTTAGCTAGATTTGTTAATATGCCACTTGCTCAGTTAAGAACAACCAAAATAGGATTTGATAACAAGAGATACTTGATACGAGAGCATACCAATCAAAAAGGAGAGAGGATGCCATATAGCTTTGCTATAGATCTTGCTAGAGAAATACTTTCTGGTATTCCAGGATTTCAAAGTAATGAAGGTATAGGGCAAGTTGACCTTGATCCTATTTATGGAGAGCCACAAGTATATGATTATGCTTTTGGCGCAGAAAGAATAAATAATCCTTTACTAAGAGCTTTAGTAATGAACATTCATCCTTTAGCAATGTTTAGACCAACTAAAGAAAGAAATGGAATTATATACAAAGAGCTATCAAGGTTGCATGGAGAAGGAGCATATCCAAGATTTAGCACTAAAAATAGTCTAGGTATTCCAGGCTATGTAATGTCTAACCAGGAGTTAAATGAATTTAGACGAATAATGGCTAAAGAAGTAAGAAATGCAGAAGGTCTTACTTTATCTCAAAAATTAGAACAATACTTTAGGTCGGATGAATACAGAAGTTTACCTGATTACGACCCGAATCTTAATAGGGATGGTGTACCTAGTGACGCAATATTAAACTCTAAAACTTTATATAAATTAAATGCAGTAAAAGCTATAATAGATGAGTATAGATTAGGAGCAAGAGAAATAATGATAAGGAGATACCCTCATCTACAGCATGAAAGAAATTTAAATGTTATAAAGAATAAGAAGATAAGCCAAGTAAGAAATGATTTCCCAAATCAGATCGAGGCATGGCGATCTATAGTGAATACAGACGTTAGGACAGGTTAATGCCTTTTGCTCAATTTACTGGTTCTGGAGACGGAACTACAAGACAATTTCAAATCCCTTTTCCATACGTTAAAAAGGATCACATTGTCGTATCTTTAAATCAAATAGCTAATACTAATTTTGTATATATTAACGACACTACTATTGAATTTTCGCCTCTTAACTCTGTAGCAACTAATGAGCAAGAAACTACAGGCGCACCAAAAACAGGAATAGAAATATTAATTAGCAGAGAAACTCCATTGCTTAATGCCCTGGTGGATTTTGTAGATGGTTCAACTCTTACAGCTAGTGATCTTGATACTGCTGTATTGCAGCTATTGTATGGACTCCAGGAAGCAAAAGACGATACTGACGCTGGTATTAACTTCACTACAGTTGGACTTGATGCAAGTAATAATCCAATAATTAATGTACAAAACCCTACTAATTCCCAAGATGCTGCAACTAAAAATTATGCAGATGGATTAGTCGCTGGATTATTTAAGGCTGATGGAACTATCCCTTTAACTGGCACTATGAACGCTGGTACAAATAGGATTACAAATGTAGCTAACGGAACAGATGTAAATGATGCAGTTAATTTATCTCAGCTTACTGCTGGAATTGGATCAGCCCAGGTATCTCAAAATGCAGCAGCAGCCTCGGCTACTAATGCTGCCACATCTGAGACAAATGCAGCAGCCTCGGCAACTAATGCAGCAAACTCGGCCACAAGTGCTGCAACATCCGCAGCTACAGCAGCAAATTTAGCAAGAAGATCAATATTTGTAGGTTTCCAAAGGCTCGCTGACGCAACCTTGCGAATGGTTTATAATACAGCAAACGATAATACTGTTTACAAAGCAGAAGATTTCGTACAAAATGGGGTTAGTCATGCCTATTTTTTAGGCGAAGATGTATTGGCTACCGCAAGTCCTAACGCACCCGAGTTTTCTCTAAGTAATGGGCGACTAATTCTAAACATTTAATCATGGCACAAATTGATCTAGGCAAACTCAAGTTTAATTGGAGAGGAACTTTTGCAGTTTCTACCGCATACGAAGTAGATGACGTTGTAGAGTTTGGAGGTTCAACATTCGTTTGTGTAGCCAATGTCTTAAACAATAATCAAGCTGATCCAAAGGCAAGTAGTTCATTTGAATTTATGACAGTTGGCCTTAACTTTAAAGGCACTTTTAGTTCAACAACAAGCTACCAAAAAGGGGATGTAGTTAATTATAATAATGGAACATTTGTATGTATATTTTTAGGTGGATACAACCAATCACTTGTAGCCAATACCCCTGCACCTGACGCTAGTAATAAATGGCAGACAATGACCCCTGCTCCTAGTGGTGGTGTTTTGACGACTTCGGGAGATATGCTCGTAAGAGATAATGATGGAACTACAGATAAGAGATTACCTATTGGAGCATTAAATTCAAGATTGACTGTAGTTGATGCACCAAACGAAGATATACCAAACGAAAATAATTTTATATATCGACCTTTAAGTAAATCTGCTACCGCTACAGATAGAGTTGTTGGTTTATATGGAGACAATACTGTAACTCCAAACAACCGCACACTTGCTGTTACTGTCGCTGCTGTTAGTGGACAAAACCAGTTTCATATTGGTGGAGTAGACAGACCAGCAATTCAAGCAAATGTCGGAGAAACAATAACTTTTGATGTTAGTGACGCAAGTAATACTGGTCATGTATTTGCGTTTAAGACTTGGGCTGGTAGTAGTTCCTCTAACTATGTAGCTATGTACTTAGAGGCACAATATGGAATAACAAGAAGTGGTACTCCTGGACAATCTGGCGCAACAATAACTTGGGTAGTTAACGAGAACTGCTACAACCCAATGCAATACTATTGCTCTGCTCATGGCGCAATGGGTACTGGTGTTATCAATACAGCTTCTACTTTAAATCCTCCTCAGCCTACTGCTTACTACAATCCAATTACGAGTTCTGGTGCAATAAAAATATCTAAAGGTAAGTCTTATACATTTACTTTCCCTGCTGATGGATTAACTTACTCAATCAAAGACCCAAGCGCTTCTGGATATACTGGTGCTGGTTCTGGAGGAAGAATTATTGATGGAACTGCGCAACCACAATCAGTTACAAACGGAGGTTCGATTACATATACTCCAGCAGCTAATAGTTCATTGGCAACAGTAGTTATAAGAAACGAAGCTAACCAGAATGATGTACTGACTCTATCCTTAACTGACCCTGCAAGCGAACCAGCCTGGACAGATGCAGCTAGTACTTATAAAAAAGAAATGCCTTCTATGGAAACAAGAAGGAAGATACCTTATAATCACTTTATAAATCAAGATGTTAATAATTACACCGAAAGCATTGTACCCTTACCAGCTTATTTAAAAGAAACAGGTCGTGGCTTTAAATATGGCACTCCTTGTAATGGTTACAGGCAATCAGGATATATAGATGTAGCAGGGCAATATCATCAATGGGGTAACTATTACCACGATGGAAATGGTTACTTTTATGGAGCTGGAGTAGGAACAGGAGCTACTATTGGTAGTTCTACTGATTATCCATATAGAAGTAACTTCCGTACACCTTTATGGTGGAGAAAAGCATTAGCAGGGGATAGCACCTACGCTAAGTTTTTAACAGATTTAAATGGTAATGATCTTGGTTATTTAGATGCGGATGGTGTACCACAGATAACTGTTCCAAAGATTATGCAAATACATGGAGGCAGTTCTAAAAAATTCTTCCTGTATGAGAATGGCATGGTTAGTGCATCTGGTCATGGTGCTGATGGTTTATTAGGGGATGGACAATCATCTTCCAGGTATTACCATTTAGCATTATCGTTTTACGATAACTCTGGTACTGAGCTAACAGGTGCTAACTATCCAAAGATTATGCAGATGCACATAGGTTCTGCTCATACTATGGATACTACAACGAATGACTTTAACGAATGTAATTACTTCTTAAGTACTGAAGGAAAGTTATATAGGTTTGGTTATAACGGATATGGTCAATTAGGGGATGGAACTACAAGTGCTAATTACTTTAATAAAGAAATGCCTATGAGTCTTTTCGGTAATGAAAAGATTATTTATATAACAGGTACAGGTTATCAGTATGGAAGTATGTATGCTATTACAGAATCAGGCAAATTATGGGGTTGGGGTAGAAATGCTGATGGTCAGTTAGGTCTTGGTAATACAACTCAACAAACAACACCACAGCATATAACAGGTGTATCTGGCTCGTTACTAGAAAACAAAAAAGTTGTTCACGTTGTTAGTTCACAGAGAGGTAATGACATCACTAGAACCTGGGTATTAACATCTGAAGGTGTTGTCTACTTTATGGGTCAAAGAGAATCAAATGGTATTAGAACTGGTAGTTATTCCTCTAATAGTTCTAACGCTACTTCTCCTGTTGGATTAACAAATGCTTCTACCTTATGGAATAGCGATAACCAAAAAGTTATCTATATGTCTATAAGTGGTGGTCGTTATCCTGTTCTTCATTTCATAACTGATGGCGGTACTACAGGTCACGCACAAAAGATATACGCTACAGGTTCTAACAACTATGGTCAGCAGGGAACAAATACTACAACAACATCTGGACAAAGTGGATCTGCTCAAGGTAACTGGTTTGGCGCGGAAATTAAATTTAGAGACTTTGGAGATTTATCGAAAAACAGCAATAACAACAGACCTAACGAAACTACAGATATGACGTTAGATAGTTTGCAGACAGGTTCTAATAAAACTAAATTTAAAGTTGGTAAGATAGTTTCAATACAGGCTCATACCTATGCAGATGAAACATATTCAAGAGTAGTAATGATAGATGAGTTTGGTTCTATCTTCTATTGTGGTTACTGGAATTATAATATGATTGAAAACTTGGAAGATGATAATGGTACTAACTTTGAAAATACCCAACAGTATGTAACTTCATTCATTCCTTTATACAACCAACCAGAACCTATAACTCCTTTAGGCTACTGTTTTGTCGGAGCTACATATACTGAAAATGGTTGGCTGTTAATGGGTAAAAGTGGTTACATATATACAGGAGGTTCAGACTCATGGAATCAAGGAGGCTATCCTAATAGCTTACATGGATTCTTCCACTTAGATAAAAACTGGAACGCTTAATTATGACCGCACCAACTTGGACTAAATTTTACAAATACGCTTTGACAGGTAAAACTGAAGCGTGGGGAACAGGCTTAGTAGAAAAAGACCCTACTAAATCTCAAGTCGCCTACACTTGTCTTGATGTAGAAGGCTACTTAGTAGCAGTAGATGGCTTTGACCCTACTAACTTTGTAAATAGCACTTGTACTCTTACTGAGATTACTGATGCAGAAGAACTTAAAACTTGTAAGGCAGCTATTGGAATCAGTTATTAGGTAAATACGACTTTAAAATAGATTTACATTTAGGACACTCAAGGATGGATACACTTTGGTATGCTTCATCCTTTGAGTCCTCGTCTCCTATCCAAATCAATTCTGATCCACAATGGAAGCAAGTGCATTTCATTAGAAGATGCTAGACCTACTTAATCTATCTTCAACCTTAGCTCTGTAAGCTGGATCTTTTTTGTATCGAGGATCATTCATTGCCTCTTCTAATTGAGCAGTACTTTCAAACTTGTCGGTTGAATATGTAGCAGCTCTACCAGAGATAAGGTCAGGCTCATTGCCTACAGAATTTGAGTACCTGGCATGAAGTCCAGCAACAGTTAACTTAACTGTCTCTAAGTTTCCACTATTAATTCCACTAGAGTAAGCTGCTTTTTCTGCATCAGTTAGGTTATCTCTAGCCCAATACTGCATAGCAGTAAACGCTTCTTCTCCTCCGTATGTATTTTTAATAGCTACAAGGTCAGATTGTAATACAGTAGCCTGGTTTCTTAAACCATCTAAATGCGCATCTACTATCCCCCTGGGAAAGCCAGCCTTCTCCAGCTCTTTGTAATGCTTGTCTGTAATCTCTCCATTCTCTTGCCAGTACTCATTCATCTTTGAATAATTAACCCCAGCCTCTTCGAGTCTGTTGCCTACTGCTTCTCCATAAATTTCCTGAGCAGTTTGTGGTTCTCCTGGAGGACGTTGTTGGCTAGCTTTTAATTCCTGGTAGGCAGCAAGTAAATCTTCTTGTGACTCGAACTCGCCTCCTATTAATTGTTCCTCCTGGGCTATTGCGTTTTCTTTTTCAAGATCCGCTTCGGCTTGCTTTAGCTCTTCTAATGCAGCTTGATTATCTTCCGATAAGGAAGGTGTACCCTGGTCAGTAATAGTGATAGGTTCTGGCATAATAATTTAATTGTTGTTTTGAAACTCCTCAACCATTTCGGGTGTAATAGTAATTTCTCTAGGGAGATCGGGAGAGTCAGTTGTGACTTCCGCTTTACTAAGTGGCGGTTGGGATGTTGCTGAGGTTGGGGAGGGCTGCATTTCCTTGCTCTCCTTCTGTTCCTGGTTGTTGGATTTGAGGGCCATACGGACTACCTGGTTGTGTAAAGTTATCTGCTATTTTGCCAGCAGCAGGGCTTGTCATTATATTACCCATCATTTCCTGTTGTTGCATTTCTTGTTGAGCCTGGGCTGCTGCTTGCTGCTCTTCTTGTAGCTGCTGAGGAGTCTTAACTAAGTTAGTTACATCAATAGAACTACTTGCTGCTAACCTTCTAAGCGCTTCTTCCATATTGATATACTTCTCTATTGTTTCTTTGCCTAACGTATCTGTTGCAGCTCCAATAAAATCAATCAATTTATTTCTGTCGTCTCCTCTACCTACAGCTTCTAAACCTGTAACTGGCTTAGGCATTATTAAATCTTTACCATCTTGACCTTTAGGGAAGTCAGGAATTTTATTTGTTCTTTGCATTATATATATCAACCTACGAACTAAAGGTAGTTGTAGTTCTTGGGTTAATACAGAATACAAACCAGCTAGACTTTCATCTAACGACTCGGCAACATAACGTATCTCTTCGGCTGTAACTCTTTCGGCCTGTCTTTGTACTGCACTATTAAACAAGAAAGCAAACTCTAGCCTGGCTTCGATCCTATCTATAGTATTGTTTGCCAGGCTCATATCATTTAACTTGCCCTGGCTTTGTAAAACTGTAACGTCTTGCGCGTTGCCCTGGATGATAGCTCCATTCTCGGCATTGCTTAAGGCTCTTGGCCTTGTAGTGCCATTAGGATTTACCATAAATAAAATTTTACTCATGGCTGCGCTAGCCTCCAATACTGCCTGATACAAATTATCAAGAGCAGAAAGGTCGCCATACCATTGCTCTATGTATGAACGTCCGTAGTCCTCTCCGTCCATTGATTGAAAACGTAGTGGGATGAATGGACTACATTCCCTCGGACTCATACCATTAGTTCCTGGAACTGGTTTACCTTTTACCTCTTGATACCAATGACACTTATCATCTTTGTATTTAACGCAAGTATAAATTTTTACATCTTTCTTCCCATAATCCTTATCGTATTGCTTTGCATCCGAATGGGATAGAAAACCTTTTGGAAGTAACTTAGGACTTACTTCCTCTTCTATTATTATTTCTTCTACGTTACCCATTGGGTCTCTGGTAATTGTATATCTTTCAAGGTGCAGTACTCGAATACCAGTTGGGTTTACATATAACAATACATTCCCTGCTATAACTAATTGTTTAAATGCTTCGTACAATGCTGCTCTTGCAGATAATGTTTCAAGCATTGTATTAACTGCTAACTCTACCTTTACGCAAGCGCTATCCAGTTCTGTCTTTTGTTGTGGATCTACGTCCTGGAGTCTAAGCGCTAGGTCATCTATCTCCAACTTAAACATACTTGTGTTGGGAGGGAAAAGAGATAGCCCTAGCTTATTCGCAATATTAGAAACTCCCCTTGCTCCTACGCTTTGATGGGGAGTAGTGATCCTAGCCCTGGCTGAACCAGAATATTGTGTATCTGGAAATTCAAAGGGGATAGTTAATTCTGCACACTTTCTTGCTATATCCGCATAAGGATTGCGCTTAGATTTTTGTTGTTCGTACTTAGACGCTACAGTAATTCCTTTCTTCTCCATATCGGAGTAGGACTTACCTGTAGCATCCAAGTCACTTGTTAGTGTGACTTCCATTTATTTAAGGTATTTGTAAACCTGAGCCAGAAAGTAAATCTGTTCTCAATCTTTTCCTTCCATAGCCTCTACGTTTAGCTGCTGCGCCTAAACCTGGATCTCCTCCTGGTATTTCAAGCGCTGCTGCTGGTCGTTCAGCAGTTGCCGAAGGTGGTGGAGCAGATGGAGCAGAGGCGATCTTTTCTTGTTCTGCTTGTCTTGCTTGTTGATCGGCTCTTGTTTGTTCATACTGCCTCTTCTGTTCAGCGATCTGTTCTCGCTGTACCTTAAGCATTTCGTCCGTTCTATCTGGTGGACGACCTCCGCCTCCGCACATAGCTAACTCCGTAATGTATTACTTTGCTCATCATAAACGGAAATTAACATTTTTACCACGCTTCTTTGCCCTGCGTTATACCATATCTCTCTATCTTTTATATCAAGGTCTGGACATTTTTCGGGATATATCTCATTTAGTTTTTTAATTAATGCTTCATCAATAGGAGGAAATAGGTCGTCAGCTTCCATAAACAATGCTAAGTTATACATATATTACTTATTTATTATGGCTAGGAAAGGCTTGTATTACAACATAAATAAAAGAAAGAAAGCTGGTACAAGTAGAAGTAAGAAGGATAGTACTATATCTCCTCAAGCCTACGCTAATATGCAAGCTGGCTTTCCTAAAAAGAAAAAGAAAAATCCACTTGATTTATAATTTTTTCTTTGGCGACCATAATTTAATTTTACCTGTATTTAAATTAATATCTTCTTGACGTAGTATCCTGGACAGCCTGGCATTTAACAATGCGTCAGCATAAGTTAGCTTCTGTTTCTTGTATGCTTCGACTACCTTCTCCCACATATCCTCTAACTTAATGCTATCTCCTAGTATCTTATCAGCTCCTACTAAACCTACACCTGGAATACCTTTATAGTTATCAGTTGGATCTCCACTACACGCTTGCTTCATCCAGTTTCTATCCGCTTGTCTTTTGGTTATAAGTTCGAGGTCGTCTCCAGCTAATAGCTTGCAGGGTATAGTCCTCATATCTTTATCAACACTTACTATTACTGGATCATCATAAGTTTTTGATGTAGCAAGTATGCCAAGTACGTCATCCCCTTCACAGTTAGCGTATCTTATTGACTCCCATTCCTCTTCCATCCATTCTATTAATGGTTTAAATACTGTAGGCTTACGCTTTGTTATTCTGTTTGCTTTATAGTCCTGGTATATTTCATGCCTAAATGTAGGGTACGAACTAAATGTCATCACTATCTTTTCATCTTCAGCTATTTCAATAAAGCTTTTTAGTTTTGTTTCGACTACTTTAGTTGCATCACTTAAAAAAGAATGAGTAGTCCATACATTAATATCCCACTCAACTACTTGTTCTACTGCGCAAGCTGCTGTAAAAGCTAGATGATCTCCGTCAATTAATAAAGTCATAATAAAAAATCAGTAAGGGAGGCAGATAGTCTGCCAGTTTTCTCGTTGTATTCGAGCTTGTCAGCCCGACCTAATGTACCGCTATGCCTATTCTTTAATACTTTTAGTTGTAGTTCGTTTGATGTTGCCTCGTCTTGCTGCGATCTAATACCGCAAATCACGAGGTCACTTAGCTGGGCTATACTTGAAGATCCCCTCAAACTTTGTAAGTTAACGTCTCCCCCTTCTTCTGCTGGTTTACCATCCGTCCTTCTTAAGTGACTAACCATAACTAAACCTACGCCAGTTTTCTCTACCACTTGCCTTAGCTTCGTACAACATACATCTATTTGTTTTCTCTCATCCCCATCACTTAATCCACTCACTACTAAGGAAATGTGATCCAGGAATATAACATCACATTCCTCGCCAGTTGCCATGTATGTTATCTGATCTATCAATCGGTCAGGGTCTAATGAACCAAAGTGCTGAAGCAATATAAAATTATTGTCGCTAAATAAATAATCAAATGCTTGCCTTAATTCATCCTGGTCTATTGCTTTCTCGTCCAGGTGTAATGGCTTGTTAAGGGCAATGGATAGTATGCCTTGTAAACTTCTTTTGCTACTTTCTTCTAATCCAATCCAACCTACCTTAAGTCCATTGATTAAGAAGTGATGAGCCAATTCCCTACAGAGTAGACTCTTGCCAACGCCTGTGCCAGCGCAGATAGTAGTTAAACTTTGCTTGCGAAAGCCACAACATATTCTATTTAGTTCTGGAAAAGGATAACTACATACCTTAGAAGTATCTTCCTTAATTAAATCTTCCCATAAACTGTAGGCAGAGTGTATGTTGTCGGGTCTAACAGGACTTGCTTTCCAGAGTAAGTCCTTAAGTAACTCGCCCTCCCCTGCGAGGAGCATTTCATTAGCATCCTTTCTTGGTAAGTTTGCGATAGCTGCCTTACCAGTAGGTAGGACTTTTGCAACCTTTTCGGCAGCATCCAGACCAGGTGCGTCCGAGTCAAAACAAATAACTATACGGACGAACTGAGATAACCATGATAAATTTGCAGCTACATACTTCGTAGCAGATTGCGCACCCGAAGGCAAACTTACTACAGGGAACTTGTTACCTTGCACCTGGGATACAGACATTGCATCTATCTCTCCTTCAGTTATGACTACAAATGTTTGACCAGTATTATGTTGCCTCCATAAATCCTGACCCCATAGCTTTATGTCATTTAATTCTCCTTGCCATATAAATCTCTTGTCTCTAAATCTTATATGCTGCGCTGATAATACACCGCTTTGATTTTTGTAACTGGCTACCTGACAATCAGCTCCATTAAAACTAGCTATGCCATAACCAAATAGTTCGCAAGTCTCTTTAGTGATTCCACGTTTAGGTAGTTCGCAAGGTAGTGGAACTAAAGGCTTCCATTGTTTTTTCATTGGTGTAAATTCTTTTCTTGGTTTGTCTTTACCTGGTTGATATTGCCAGCCACATCCAAAGCAATGCTTATGACCATCATCATAAACAGCTACATTGTCTTTGCTGTTGCACTCTGGACAAGGCTCTTTACTTTTATATTTGCTTGGCATTTTCCCAATAAGCTATGAGTCTCTCTAACTCTTTTATCCTTTTCTTAGCCTGGAAAATTTTTTCTTTAATTTTCATACCATTCTTTAGGGATAGTTTTATTACACCAGGGAAAGCCATGACGTTCAGCCCATTGCCAATACGTCAGGCTTTTCTTGGCTTTACTAAGTTTGTTGTTTGCATTTTGAAAGCAAAAACAAATTGTTAATGTGGGATGGTGCGTCTTAACTGCAATATATTTTTTTCTTTCCTCTTTAGTAAGTACGCCCTTAACCTCAACCACCCTTTGAGGGAGGATGAAGTCAGGAGTGTAGCTGCTGCGGATGATGTAATCATAACTGACAGATTCATAAGTAAACTTAGCTTTAGATTTAATTAGTTCTTTGGCAACTTGCGCCTCGAACTTTGATCTAAAATGTATTTCCCCCTGAGTTGTTGTCAATGTTTGAGGGTGCGAGATCCTTCTCTTCACTCTCGAACTCGAACCCTTCAAGGCTGACTTCTTTTTCATAAGGTACAAAGTTATGGAATACTACTAAGTCAGGCTGTATTGTTAGCCCAACTCCATGAGCAGGGTGGTCATATCCCTGGCAACGTAGTCGCACCTGGACAATAGTTCCTTCTCCTAATCCTTTATACTTTTCTCTTTCTTCTCCAGTAATAGGAGTCTTATATTTATCCATTAACAATGGTGGTGTTAACTGATATGGCTTACCATCCTGACCTGTTCCAGTTACATATCTCCTGGTTTTTATTTTGAAAACTTTAGCTCCGTTGTGAGTAGTAAATTCAAACCTGGTACTATCAGCTAACTTAAATGTTTTACCTGGATTAGCTTCTTTAAGTGACTTCTTGTATAGCTCGAACCCATCTTCAATTTGCTGTGCAACACTAGCAGTTTTAGGGTCGTTAGAGTCCAGGATTAAATCAACCTTCCATTCTGGACGTTTGTTGAAAGCTGTATCTGGCTCGACTAACCAGGCGTATTGTGGTTGGCACTTAGGAGTGACGACATAAAATGCTTTTAAAGTCATGTGACGAAATAAGTAGATGTTCTAGTTTGTTCAACATCTAACTCGCCAAGCGTAGGCTCGGAGGGTAGATGTTTTATTTGGTTGTCTGTTAGTTGTGCTTTTAATTCTGCCTTTAGTTTCGATAAACAATTTTCTGAATACATATCAGCAAATGTTTGTCTAACTGAGTTGCGCAGTTCACTCATTTCAGACGGAGTAGTAACGAAACAATCGTGGATGCCAGCGATATTTTCGACTCCTTTTATTGAAGCATGAATTGTGGATAATGCCATGTGACTTGCATCAAAACTATGTAGTATATTTGCTGAGATAGCTAGTGCCATCTTCCTTGCGTCTACTTCTTGAGTGTCTATGTTTGTTCTTATATCCAGATAAACGTCAGATAAGTATTTCAATTGTATTCTAGATTTTTTCTGATCCAAATACTTTTGATGTACTAACAATCCACTTGGACTATGCCATTGCACCCCCTTGTTATCCTTGCCTAGTTCTCTGCCTATGTGCCTAAAGAATTTCATAGCTCCAACTGCTGGCTTGATAGCCTGGCATGAATGTTTATAAAGTAATTGAGCCATATAACCAACAGTACTTTTAGCTAATGGTTTTCTTAACCAGTTATGTTTACCTTTTCCTAGTGTGGTCATCATCTTTTCATTAGCCCAGGTGTAAGCGAAGTGATAGAAGGCGCTGTTAGTTGCAGCGTATGGAGCTGTCATCACGCAAGGTTTTGCAAGCGATCTATCAGGACTAAGCATTAACCATTTTCTACTTACATCTTTATCATTCATTCTTAATTCGTTGTTAACTGCTTGCGCTACCTCGCTGTATATATCTTGTGGCTGCTCACTATTAATTAGGTTTACTTTTTCTCCCATCACTTTGCTGCGAAGCAAGCCAGAGAAATGCTGAATTGAGCTACAAGTACAATCAAGGTGGCAGGGAAGCTGACATAAATAGCTACCTGGTTCTTGTGAATATAGATACATTGCCCTGCAAAAAGCAAGAAAACTCCAAGCCTTGCTGCCACGCATCCAAAACTCTGGCTGACTCCAGCAATCTCTACCAGCTCCATGAATTAAATTAATATTTTCGTTAACCCATTGTATTCTTGTTTTAAAATCTGACTTGATTCCGTACATATTTGCACCATGTATCTTTAACCAATTCAGATCTTCTTCAGTTTTAATCAGTTTCCCTTTTGCAAATTGTAATAGCGCCCTTGATAAATCATTGCCCTGGCTGTTGAGGTATGGAACTCTGTCGTATATCCGTCCTCGAAAGTCTAGTTGTTTAGGAAAAAATAATTGCTCCGCATCCCTAAATTTTTTCGCCATCCAAAATGTTTTGGCTATACCGATACGACTACCTTGCGTGTAATTATTCTTGTCGATTATGTTCTTACAATTTATTCTCCATTGCAAAACTTCCTGGCTATCTGGTTCGCAATGCTTAGGGTATGGTGGTACTGAATATCCGTCTCTTGGTAGGAGGCATCCAATCTCTAGGTTATTATCGTAAGCGTAAAGGGATTGATCTAAAATATATTTGTTTACTTGCCATGCAACTTTGCCCTGGATGTTGACTGCATCAAGATAAGGCTCATTGCCTTTCATGTTTTTAGCAAGGATCTCGTTGTTACTTTTAAATAAATTATATCGAGCTGGCTTGGTTATATATCCGCCATCATAAGGAGTAGTGAACTGCCTGGGTTCTATCAGCATAGGTAAAAAGTTAGGACTCATCAGTTTTAATTTTTCGTCAACGTCCTTAATCCAGTTCATGCAATCTTGTGTTGCCCTAACTATTCTTTTGGGTGGTGTTGTGGATTTATCCAGGACTATTTCGATTAAACCTGTATGCTTCTGTATTAGTTCGACCATGAATAGCCCACTTGCCATACGTTGCCTGGGATTCCATTGTTCAGTATTAATCATATTGTTTATTAAAAATATTCTGTATCTTTTCTTATGCCGACCACGTTTATATTTACTTAGTTCATTATCGGTTGCCCTATCTAACATAGTCTCAATCCATATCTTTTCTATTACGTTGTTAGATACCTGGTGCAGCGTGGGAGTCATACTTAAGCTATCGACTACCGATCTTATCGAAGCTGCTGCTATCTGGCTTGGGTCGAGGTCTAATAATGGAGTAAGTAAAGCATAGTTTTGACCAGCTCTTCCTTTCTCTATCTTTTTTCTTACAGCTCGCAAGTGATAAATAATATTTTGCACCCCAAAAGAACAGAGAGACTCTCCATATTCAGAGAGACTCTCCATGTTGTTTGCTTTCCTCCTGGACGATACAGCTCTTACCCTATCTCGTCCAAGATTAAGCATTAATTTTTCGTTAGCTAGTTGGTCATCTAATGTACTCAATTAACTTGACTCCAAAAGTCATACTTAGCTTCATAGTTTTGCTCGAACCATACAGTTAATACACGTTTAACCAGGTCGGCTTTGTTTATTCCCTGCGCTTCAGCTAAATAATTAATTCTTTTTTCTAATTGCGTAGGAATCATAACTTGAAGTTTAACTGAATCATCTTTACTTAACATCTTGCGCATACCTCCAGGCTCTTTTAATTAATGGATACATTGCTACTCTATCAGCAGCTTTAGGGAAAGCATCCTTTAAGTATTCATTTAGCAATCTATCTTGAATCTCCTCGGTTGTTTCCGTAGGAGCTGGCGCATCTATTAGCATTTGCCAATGTGTTGCCTCGTTAGGAGGATACTCCCAACTAGCGGAAATAAAATAATCTCCTTTCGATAAGTAATAAAGAACCTGGCCTTTATTGTTACCATGTTTTTGTTGTGGCTTCTTGTCGGTTAGCTTGTAAATTGGCTCGGTCATTGTGTGATAATTAAAAATAAAAAAATAAATAATAAAAGGATGGTAATGCTATGCACTATCAACCTCCTTGCTCGGCTTTCCGTCTAATACTCTTAAGCCTCGATACTTAACTTCATATATTTCCTCGTAAGGTATTGTTTCAATGAAGATTTTAAGTGCAGCTTCCAAGGATTCTGCTAATTGAATGTGCATACCTACTCGTATTTTCCCCTGGTATTCAGAATCAAATACTATTTCGTAGGATTTAAGTTGTTGTTCCATTGTCTTTAATCCAATAGCTCCTTTAAACGTAGTTGTTTTTTATAGTTAATATCTAGCTGCCTTGAATCAGCTAGATATTTTTCTTTTGTAATGTCTCCTTTAAGTAGAGCATCATCAAGCGCACCTTTTTTTAGGTTGTAAGCTTGGTTTTCAAAAAAATTTTCGTCCATTAATCCTCTTCCTCCTCCTCTTGATCTTCTAACTCTTGACTTGCCATAGCAAAGAACTCTCTTATGGTTATGTCAGGATACATTAGTTGATGTTCGACTAATGCCGACATTTGCATATGCCGACTCTCTTGCATTATGAGTTGTTCCATAACAGCATCGGCATCCCATTTTAAATGCTGGTCTTTTTGTTCTTGTGTTAGTTCCATTAATTTTTCTCCTGGTTAAATTTTTGATCTAGCTTTGCACATGAATCAATGTAGATATTGTGATCTTTTTTGAATAGCAATAAGTCAGATAATATATCTCTAATCCTTTCCCTATCTACCGAATCATTGCCTCCATATGTGTAGGCATAGCGCTTATGCTTTGCGTATTCGAGGATAGAAAAGTAAATCATTATTGCGTGTGATATTTCAGCCCTTGTAACGTGCCTAGTTTTAACATTTACAAGTGATCCAACATCATTGTGTTCGATAGGGAGCTGGTATAGTCCTCCAGCTCCATAAAATTCATTGACATAATCAATTAATTCTAGATAAGAGTTCCAGCTCATTTATTCCTCCTGGTTCTTGGGAATCCTTGAGTCCTGGACTTTCTGTATTTAATGTCAGTATATAAGGCTACACCGACAAGGTATAAGCCATATAAACCGCCAGCTATGATAATAAATTCAATCATCATTGTCTCCTATATCATTCCTATAAAATTTATAGGTTGCTGAGATACATTTGACATTTTCCCCTGGTTCTTTGCCTTGTTCAATGTCAATCCTAACCCAATTGTTAGGGCATTTTTCCAACCAATCATGGAATACATCATCCATTAATTGAGAGTCGGGAACTGGTGTTATTTCGTAGGGCATTACTGTTTTTCCTCCTGGTTCTTTTTGTTTGCTTTCTTTTTTGCCTCGAATCTTTTAAACTCTTCGGCTATTGCTGACGGATCATTGGTTAATAGGTCAACTTCGTGAGTTGTTCCGTTTCCGTCTGTGATTGTAAAAAAGGCCATAAAAATTAATTAATAATGCCCAGGCTTTGCACCTGGGCGGATTGTTTAAACGTGTTCAGCTCGTCCAACTGCTGCGCCGTTGTAGTCATATAGTTTAGAGTCAAGCATAAATAAATTACTTTCTCCGACCTCTTTTATTGAGTTCGCATACCTAATTAATATTCGGCTTAACTCATTCCCCATATTTCCATTAGTGAAAGCGTCATTAGTTGGATCAGTTTGTATTTTGATTGTTAGATAGTGGCTCATTGGTCTAGATCCTCCCTTAAATCAGGCGCAATTATCCCGAAGTCTCCCCAATCTCTATAAAATTTATGCCCTTTAACAACTTCATCTGAAATTTTAAGAGCATAACCGCGCTGATCAGTATTTAAAAAGATCTTTTTATTTAAAAATTCTTCGGGCGTTGAATCGGGCATTAATAAATTCTTCAATTTACACATAATACCCGCTTCTTTAATTGCGCTTAACTCATATTCGCCCAGGGCGTGTATGTCCTGGACTTGTTGCGCTTTAACTTCGAGCCTCCTTAATTGCTTACAAAGTGCTATAGGATCTGTCGAAGCTGGCATATTAAAAAACTTCTTTACTCTTTCTCCATGAATGGTTATTAGTTCACAAAGTTTTTGTTTTTTTGCCTGGGTTGTGGTCATGTTTAATTACCCTGGTAAGTTTTAATTGGTAGGCTTGCCTACCATCTAGGCGACCAGCTCCGAAAAACTGGAGGCCTGGAAGTTAGGAAAGTAGGACTATTAAACAAGTAATAGTCCCCAATAAATAAAAGAAATACCAGCGCATGATTAGCCCATTTTGTAGTATTTTTTGATATTTACTTTTAATGTTGCTGCTGGGCTATATTTGTTGGAATTAGTCCAGGCATTATTTACAAAATTAATAAAATTCTGTAATCTGTCAGGCGCTAATATGTCAGCGCTTGAAATAGTCCAGGTGTAAACTTGGTCGGGCTGTTGTTGTAGCTCCTCGTTAGTTGGACTGTTAACAAAATAATCAAGGTGTAATTCTAGATCCAAAAATAGAACCTCGAACAAACAACTAATTTTGTCCTGGTGTAATAATGAAGGCTGACCAAACAAGGCGCATAAGTCGTTGTAATTTGCCTCTATTGTGGCTTGCTTCCTTGTACATGATTCGATTGATACTGTCAAAGTGACCTCTTAAGATAGTGT